>MDSZ01031894.1_pt1 | contig 11350 bp, 9 predicted proteins | sample 811201 | NCBI WGS metagenome assembly MDSZ01 (sample SAMN05326647, study PRJNA326480) | marine metagenome | isolation source: seawater | place: Indian Ocean: North | collected 2010 | reverse complement strand
TTATTTGTTCAAAATAAAGCACTGTTGAGAGGGTAATCCGATGACCTTCTCACCATTTGTAAGAAAAATTTGCTCATCTTTTCGAAGAGGAATATTTTTGAGACCCGTGAAAGAGCCAAATGCTGGCAGTACAATTCGATTTTTAGAAATTTGAAAGCATGCAGTACGCTCCCGTACGCCTCCTTTTCCTTTCAGTGAATATCCAGGATGAATATGGCCGGCGAAATAAGGAACTTTGAAATTCTCCAATGGGTGATGCCTGCAGTCCCATTTTGGCAAAGACCAGGGTTCATTGTGGCATGCGATTTTAAGCTCTGGCCATGGGTCTCCTGAGCTTTTATCGTGATTGCCTCGAATCAAGTGCACTTCGAGATCGGGAAAATCTTCGCGCCATAAATAGAGCAAGTTTCTTAGTACTTGCGTTCTGGATTGTTTGGCATGTAGAAAATCTCCAAGGAAAATAATTCGCTTGGAACCACTGAGAAGAATAATTTCAGACAATTTATTTAAGTCGTCTTGAGTGGTTTTTTCAGTTATCGGGATACCGGCTTTTCTAAATACGGTTGCTTTTCCAAAGTGTGGGTCAGCCACGAAAAGAGTCTTTTGTTCTTCCCAAAAAATAGCTTTTTGCGGAAAGAGGTGGAAGATTTCATTTTGCCAATGTATAAGCATGGCAAAATCTCAGCTCTTTTGTTCCAATTCTTCAGCCATTCTACTTACCCGATCGCTCCAAGATTCGGTACTGACTTGGGTACGAAGAGACTCTGCCCACAGGGGAAAGGCGAATGGACTCAGTCTTTCCGGATGATTAATTACCAAATCCTGCTTTTGGATTTCTTTTAATTTGGAGACGATTCGTTCGACCTCAAGCTGCCTTTCCAATACTTCTCTCCTGGACTGGGTGAGCAGTAAATTTTCAGGGTCGTATTTAGTAAACACATCAAAGAAAAGTCCACCTGATGCCTGTACTTGCCGAGCTGATTTTTGGGATCCGGGATATCCTTGGAAAATTAAACCTGCCACCCGGGCAACTTCCCTAAATTGTCTTTTTGCCATCTCGCTTAAATTCATACAATCAAGTAGTTCTTCGATCAGATTTTCAGGGTTGAGCAGGTTGCGCCACTCCTTTTCTTTAAGCTCAAGATTTGCATTTGAGCAAAGGTGAAAGCCATAATCATTGAATGATACGGAAAGACTCATTGGAACAATCTTGGAAATCCGATAACTGACTACTGCAGCCAGGCCTTCATTGGCAAGCCTGCCAGCAAAGGGAAAAAGAAACCAGTTCGTGCCCTCTTTCGTCTGGGTCTTTTCGATGAGGAACTGATTATCTTCGGGTAGGGAGGAGGTTTTTTCCTGAATGGAAAGGGTAGGGGAAATGGCTTTCATTTCCGGATCCCTTAACTTTCCTCTTTTTGCCTGCTTCAGTTTTTCCCGAACCGCGATGGAAAGCTCGGAAGATAAAGGAGACTTACCTCCGCCCCAAACAGGAATTGCTCCCTTACCTGACTTAGCTATGGAGACAACTGCGGTCAAATCCCTGACTCTTTCAAGCCGTAAAAGTTTACCTGAAAAGAAAAAGTTGGACTTTGGCTTAATGCGGGAAATGAACGATTCCTCAATTGTTCCAAGGTTCTTTCCAGTTTTGAATTTGACCGTGATTGCTTGATCACTGGTAATTGTTCCGATGGACATCCGATGAAACCGACCAATCAATTTCGATTCTACAGTGTGATAGCCGTTCTTAACTACAACTCTTTTGAACTGATCGTAAGCCTTTAGAGTGCTTCCGCCACGAATTACAAAATCCAGTGTCCATCCCCATTCTTCCAGAGTTAGGTCCCGATAGGACCAAGCAGTTCGAACTTCTTCCAAGGTATCCTTTTCCTTAAATCCACCCCCCAGTGCCAGAGTAATTAAATGTTGGGCTAGTAGATCAAGAGGTGCACGCAAGGGTTCCCTTTTCTCGATTTTTCGAGCGGCCATTGCGTCCCTTGCCGCAGCGTATTCCACCAGTTCCATCGCTTGTGTAGGAACGCAAAATACCCTGCTAACGGCACCTGGTTGGTGACCGCATCTTCCAGCCCGTTGCAGAAGTCGGGCCACACCTTTTGGTCCGCCTATCTGGATGACCTGTTCAACGGGTGAGAAATCAACCCCAAGGTCCAGACTACTTGTGCAAACAACCGCTTTGATCTCACCAGACCGCAAACGGTCTTCTACAAGCGTTCGATCTTTCCGGTCCAGAGACCCGTGGTGAATGCCCAATTCTCCCTCCCATTCCGGACGAACCGAGAGAAGGGCGTGAAACCAGTATTCTGTTTGAGATCTTACATTAGTGAAAACTAATGTGGTATTTGCTTTTTCGATCTGCCGGGCAACATCTTTTACCAATTTGCCCCCCAAGTGTCCAGCCCACGGAAATTTTTCCATATCTTTGGGAATCAAAGTCCGAACTACGAATTTCTTTTTTAAGTCTCCATTTACAAGAACGCCACTCTGGCTTGTACCGACTAGAGCAGACAAAGCATTTTCTAAATTGCCCAAAGTTGCGGATAACCCCCAAGTTCTTAAATTTGGATTCCATTTACGAAGTCTTGCAAGGCAAAGTTCGGTTTGAGTTCCTCTTTTGCTTGAAAGCAATTCATGCCATTCATCGACCACAACCGCACGCAAATCGGAAAATGCATCTTTGGTTTCGGGATAAGACAGAAGAAGGGAAAGACTTTCCGGGGTGGTTACTAGGCAGCTAGGATATTTTTTTCTTTGCTTTGCCTTCACCGACCCAGTGGTGTCCCCGGTTCTTGATTGGATGGTCCAAGGAAGATCAATCCCATTGCTTAACTCTTCAAGAGTACGAGTGGTATCCTTTACCAGTGCTCTTAGTGGGGTTAGCCAAAGAACCCGTAAGGCTGGAGCTCGCTTGGGGAGTTCTCCCTTCTTTTGTTCGTTGATCCACTCAATCAATGCAGGTGCCCATACGGCATAAGTCTTCCCGGTTCCTGTCGGGGCATGAACCAAGCCACTTTTCCCATTCTCATAAGCTTTCCAGGTGCTCTTTTGAAAGGTAAATGGTTTCCAAGTTCTAGTCCCAAAGAAAGCTTCAACTCGATTCTGACCATCCGAATGCTTCATCAGACGAAAACTAGAAAAGCAGAGCTTGCTTCCCGGAACCGGGAAGTAAAAGATCCGGGCCATCATTTCTACTGGAATTTACACTGAAATTTACTTGATAAGCGTAAATCTCGGGCGGTTTTAATTTCAGGATTTCCTGCAGTTCGGGTTCACTGCTTTCAGGATCCATCCAATGATTCCAAATCTTCTGATGCAAAATTACTGGTACTCTGGAGTGAATGTGAGAAAGATACGAAGGGGCAGAGGTGGTTAATATGGAAAAAGCTGACTCTCTCCGCTTTTCTTTCGGTTTCCAGATTCCGGCAATAGCAAAGGGGAGAAAATTGGGGAGTCGATGAAAGAAAGGATACTTTTGAGATTCAATTTTTTGCCATTCGAACCACCCATCTGCGGGGATCAGGCATCTTCTTACTCGAAAAGAGCTGGCAAAGATTGCTTTTTCCCCAATCGTTTCACTTCGGGCATTTATCGGAAAGAAACCGGTTTCGTTCCCATTTTTTCTTTGATACTCCCCCCATTGAATGGAAGTCCAAGAAAACTGGTTTTCCCGTTTGATCACCACTGGATGAGCTTGTCCGGGTGCTCGATTGAAGCGGGCTTTTTCCAGTCCTTCAAAAGGTCCGAATTGATCAATAAATTCGCTAGGATTTTTTTTCGTTAGAGTATAACGACCGCACATAATCCTCGCCAAGCTAGTAGATCATTATGATCCGGGCAAATGACTTAGGCTAGCAGTAGGCTTACTTCTTTCGTCCTGTTCGTCGACTTGGAAAAGCTTGTGCATTTGAAAACCGGCTCGAAAGGGAGCTCCATTATCCTTAACCCATTCATTGATGATTTTTAGAATTTGAGCATCCTGACTCTTGGACCACTCTGGGTGTAACCAAACTGGTAACCCCATTTCTTTTAGAGGAAGGGCATCGCACCATTTTTCAATGCTATCTTCATTTTCCACGATAACTTTCCACTCATCGACTCTTTCAAGATTTTCCTCGATTGGAAGAACTGCCCATTTTGGACTGATCGTAATCCAGTCCATTTCTCCCATAATAGGATAGGCACCACAAGTTTCCAGATGGATTGGTAAATTTCTGCTCCTTAACTGATGGGACAGTCCAATCAGGTCATGAATGGCAGGCTCACCACCGGTGATGACCACAATCTCCGGGCAAGCCATAAAGGCCTCATCTGCCAAATCAATCGCGTTTATTCTTTCAATATTGTCGGGTTTATGATCCGGATGCCAAGTGCCCGCAGAATCGCACCATGGGCAATGCACCGGGCAACCATGAAGGCGAATGAAGAATGCCGATTTCCCAAGATGGAAACCCTCACCTTGCCAAGAGTGAAAGCGTTCATAAACGGGTAGGTCATTCATTTTGATTAGGGTAGGTATCGAGCAGAATTCTTGCTGTCTTCCTCCAAAAATATGGATTGAATCTTCACCCGCCCTTGGGTTTTTTTCTCCACCATTGGTTGGAAAATCTCGAAGAGAAATTTTGCGATCCCTTCACAAGAAGCACTTTCGACCCAAGTGATACGCAGCAAGCCTGAATCCTCAAGGGACTGCAAGGTATCTTTCTGGGGGTCATCGGAACAAAGAACGATTCCATGATCTAAGTTGAGGTCGATCCAGTCTTCAATGAAATGTAGGTCACCGAAGTCGATTACAAAACCGTTTTCATCCAAGTTTTTGGATTCAAAGGTGATAGAGATAGACCAGCTGTGACCGTGCAGTCTGGAGCATCTTCCGGAATGTCTGGGCTGTCGGTGAGAGAGCGGAATATCGCGATAAGTCTTGGTGCAGGTAATCATGAACGCTGTAAGAATTTAATAAACATATTCTGTAGGATCTGTTATTTTGGCGACTTCAAAAGCTTCTTTTCTTTCCACACATGTTCCGCATTTCCCACAATGCGATTCCTCTCCTGCATAACAGGACCAAGTTAGGTGCAGTGGTGCTCCTAATTTAGCACCAATCCGAACCAGTTCAGCTTTGGTCAGATTTACAAAAGGGCGATGAAGTCTCAAGTCCTTCCAGTCGGCTAATTGAAGAGCATTTTGCATCGCATCAGCAAAAACAGGTCGACAGTCCGGATAGATCGTGTGGTCCCCGGCATGAGCAGCATATGCGACGGTATCAAAGTCAATGGACAAGGCATAGCCAGCAGCCATGGCAAGAAGGATCATATTGCGGTTGGGCACCACGGTGGATTTCATTGATTCTTCGGCGTAATGTCCCTCCGGTAACTCTACCGAAGAATCCGTAAGGGAACTTCCGGACAGTAATTCTGCCAAGTCGGGCAAGTCCAGTATTCGGTGGGGTAGGTTCATCGATGTTGCAATCCTTGAACTATGTGAGAGTTCCTTTTTGTGCCTTTGCCCGTAATTAATCGATAACAGTCGAACCGATGCTTGATCGTGAATCAACTGCTGAACCAGAACGGTGGAATCAAGTCCACCGGAAAAAAGAACTACCGCTTTCATGTTATAAAAATCAACAGATTAATGAGTTTATCAATTAGAGATAAGCATTGAAGATCGAAGGTCGATTGAGAAAGTTATTTTTCATCAGGTCTGGGAAAGGTCTTTTTATGAATATGGTAGATACGTTGAAGCTCCTCAATCGGTTTGACATGATCATCCACTCGAATATCCCGAAACCGATCATTGAGTCCACCGTATCCCCAACCTTTTCTCACCACTAAAAGTGCGGCAGATTGGCGACCTCTTCGATCTCCTCCTTGTTTTTGTGCGGAACGCAGGGAATCAATCATCCTTTGGGCAAGCGAACCGTTTGAATTTTCGAATGTATGGGCCATCGAATTGATTACTTCTGGTCCGACCAAGAGGTTTCCTTGAACGGAATATCCCTTCCCAGTTTTATGACCAGCCCAATCCATACAATCCTTCCCGGTATGAACGGATACATTCCCATTTATATCAATAATCGCCAACTGCCTATGAGCACGGTTAGGGTCTGCCTTGATCATTATACTAAGTGTTTTTTCCGCATTGGCCCCATTTCTTAGGAGTTCCAGTCCGATTGGGCCGAATCGGGTGTTTCCCCATGCTTGGGTGGCAATTGCACCTATGCTTGCCTGAGCATATGGAACAATCGCTCCGACGGCAACGAGCTTGGACTGAACCGCCACCCCAAGTTCACCAGTTTGGGGGTCATGAGCTACAATTGAAAAGGTAGAGATCGGTGAGGCTTTTTCTGCTGCCATTAAGAATGGTAAGGTTGCAAAAATGATCAAAGATACGATTTTCATTCGCCTTGACCCTAGTGTGAAATCGCTTACTTTCAAACTTTACTTGCGTGCCGGGCTAGCTCAATTGGTAGAGCAGTTGACTCTTAATCAATTGGTTCGGGGTTCGAGTCCCCGGCCCGGTACCAAGAAAAAATGCTTCTAGCATTATAAATAGATTTAAAAGCAGAGCATTCTGAACTTGCAGAGTTTATTTTCTGGTTTTTATGATGAAAACGATACCTAAAGCTCTAAGTCCTTGCATTTTAAAATGTTAATTTTTTCCAACAATTCTTTAAAAAGTGATAGAATTTTAATGGAATCTTTTGGAAATAATTCGGCCTTAGATGTCATTACTAATAGAAAAATGAAAATCCTTCCGAAAATCTCCTTCATAATTTTTACTTTTTCCTTGTTGGCTCTGCAGAATATTTGGGCAAATCTTTATCCATGGACGGATTCAAGTGGCCGAACTTTGCAGGCAAAATTTCTGCAAGCGGATCAGGATACACTTACCATTGAGGTTAATGGACAGCCCTTTGAAATTCCCGTAATTACTTTGAGTCCGGAATCCAAAGCCTTAGCGGTCATGTTGCAAGCTCAGCAGGCAAAACCTTCGGTGAAACTATATGACTGGACGGATACATCGGGGCGGACGATCAAAGCGGCTTTTATAAAATCCACACAGAAGAGTATAACCCTTGAAGTTAGTGGCAGGCAGACAACCCTGCCCTTGTCGATGTTTAATGACGCATCTCAAGCTTTGGCGGAAAAACTTGGCGGGCAAAAAATTGCTTCAGAACGCAGGGAAGAACAGGCTTCTAATCCAAATGTTAATGTTCCAAAAGTGGACTTGAATACAGAATTAAACCTTTCATCGGTCTATCCATGGACAAATCAGGCAGGTCAAACATTGATGGGGAAATACTTGGAGTCAGATAAAGAGAATATGATTATCAGTATGAATGATGGTCGAAGGGAAGTGACAGTTGCCTTAGAAACTTTGTCCAAGGATTCCTTGGCTTTGGCGAAGAGGCTTGCCGCATTAAAGAATTCGGAAGCAAAGGAAATTATCGCATTGGCTAAAAAGCGAAAGGCACTGAAAGTTCCAGATATGGAAGAAGGCGATTTGATTATGGAGCATTCGCTGACCAACTCAAAAGGGCAATCCATAAAGGCAAAGTTTATCAGTTCATCTGAAAGTGAAGTAACCTTGCTGATCAGTGGTAAATCAAGTCCAATGAATTTGTCCTGGGGCTCTTTTTCGGATGAATCAATCACTTTGCTTGAGTCGCTACGCAGACTCCAAGCAAAGTTGGAAAGTCAAAAACCCAAGGTAGTCCCCGCTAGAAAAAATCGACTTTCGTATTTTGCCAGCGGTAAATACAAGGGTTATAATTCAATCATTGATCGTGAAACTCATATGGTAGGTGTCCAGAGTTCCGGTAGAAGCCTAGACATATTTGTAAAACAAGGGAAAGATACCTCTTCGTCTAATTCCCCTGGGGTCAAGCGTGTCGGAGTAAATTTTGCCACCTACTACACTGATAAATCCAACTCGGACCCCAGAAAGCATCGAAGAAGGTCCCGAGTCATTCAATCTTTCGATGAGTTTCCAGATGCTTCAACCGACCGGGAGCTTCTGACATTAAAGGGCAAATATACTAATGGCGGTACTTTTGAATACAACATCGACCTTAAAGAGAGAGAGCTGAAATTATGGTCAAAGATAAAAGATCCTTCTGGTGAAAAATGGCCTTCGAGACATCAGATAAGTATTGGGGTCCCTGGAGTTGTTGCGAATGCAATTAATCTAAGTATGGGGCAAATCAACTCGGCAGTGGGAAATGGGGTTTTTGATTTTCGCCCGGTTAGTGGAAAAGCCGCCAAGGTCCCTATGAACATGAAGTGGACTGATGTAAGAAAAAAGATGAAGGTAAACACCAACAACTTAAATTCGATGGATTTATACGGAAAACCTTATGATCCCTTAAAAATTAGCATAACCTCAGTAAGTCACCGCGATATGAGGTTGGACATGGATAAAGCCTATGCAAAGACCTTTCCCTTACAGGGCATAAGCCTAGATTACTTTACATTGGAGGAAAGAAAGCGGAAGGAAATCCCCAGAAGTAATGCCCTTAAAATTGTCTTAAGCCCGAGGTAGATTTTACCAAGAAGTTTAGACTCCGAAGCTTGAATTTAGATTTTCCAAACTTATACGGGCACAATCCTCGGGGTTGGGGTGGTAATCAAAGGGTTCGACCGAAATCCAGCCTTGATAACTGATTTCCCTTAGAGTATTCGCGACTGCATCCAAATTAGTTGGGCCCTGGCCGGGACCACGATGGTTAACATCGTTGCCATGAAAATGAGCGACCTCCCAGCGATGTTCGTAGATGGTTGCAATGGTTCCGGCAGGCTCGTGAGCCATGGCTTTCATATCTAGATGCAAACGGCAGGCTGGGTGGTTAACGGCGGCAATAAAACGTCGGGCTTCCTGACAGGAACTGAGAAAGCTGGTTTCTACAGGTGAAAGAGGTTCTATGGCGAGGGTGATTCCGTGTTCGCCGGCCAATTCCGAAACTTCTATGATAATGTCACGGGCCCGGGAAAAAGCATTTTCATATAAAGTACCGTGTTCCAAATTACGCTGTTGGGGGCTGCCAAGTACCATGATCGTGCCCCCCATATAAGCTGTGATCAATGTCAGTTTTTTTAAGTATTCGCAGGCGGCATGGCGCATATCATCGTCGGAGTGAGTGAGGTGTAAGCCCTCTGTCTTGGCCATTAACCAATGTAATCCTGCGATCTCAAGGCCGTTGTCATTGGCCGCTTTCATGCACCGATCGGCGTCTGATTCTTTCAAATCAAGAGGGTTTTCCTGCAAAGTAAAGGGAGCGATTTCCACGCCTTGGTATCCGATTTCAGCGATCTTGGAAAAAGCTTCTTCAATCGCTAAGTGCTGGAGGACTTCATTGCAGAGGGCAAATTTCATTAAATAGAGGGCTAAGGTTTATTTCGAATTTTTGGAAAGATAGTCTTGAGGATATCCTGGGTGGTCGGGCATTAGCGAAACTGGGTGTCCGCTATCTTTGGCATACTCCGTAAATCTTTGGCCAATCTTTGCATCCTTAGCCAAACCGCTGTGAAAAATAAATCGGTATCGAAGTTTGAGGCTTTGCCCCCGCGGGAGCCGATACTCTCCATCCCCGCCAATTCTTTCTGGGGCAAAGGGATTCGCGGAAATCAGCCCGTAGTCACGGGCATGCCACCATGATTTTTCCTCCTTTCGGATAAGGTTTGAGGGGTGACTCATGAATGCAATCCCAGCCGCTTTACCAGCGACTGTTCCGTGGTAATGCACCCAGTCTGCCCGTTTACCCCAGATTTCTTTTCCTTCGATCCCCTGACTGTTTCGGGCGTTTCCGAAGACTTTGTTAACGCCATGTTTCGGGCTGGCGTTGAGTCGTAAGTCAGGATGAGTACGAATGCCTACAAATCCATCCTTAAATTCTTCAAAGATTAAATCCTTATTAGTGGCATGAAGATTTATTTCCAGATCAAGAATGTGGGCCGCTTCGTCTCCACTAAAAGTAAGTGTGCGGGTATCTGCACCAATGATCTTTCCTTCGCTGTCCTTCCATGCATTTAAGGTTTTGATAAGGGCACGGTCTTCTCCGGATCTTGTTTCAATTACTTTTAGATGTTCGACGGATCCTGCATTTTTATTCTGATTGTGCCAGAAATTCGCTCCGTTCATTCCCTGATGCCCAATAAAAATACCACGATGGTGGGGATGGTCATGGGCCTCCCCGGGGGTGTCTTTTTTCATGGGGTAGTCGCGAAGCATGCGGATAGAATCGGGTCCATGTAACGGCCAAATAATAGGCTGGGAAAGTTTATTGAAATTATAGGTGGCGAAAAACTTACCCCCAATAGTCACATCAATTTTATCATCTTTATGAGACAGGGTTGCAGGATGTTTAGTCTCGGGACGTTTGAGCCGGTTTAGTGTGTAATGGATTTTGGAAGGGGCATTCAGCTCGGCCATTTTCTGCCCGTTTTTGGCATGTAATTTTTCATCCAATTTTATTTCGTAAATCCTGCTTGGCTCGAGTTGGTTAACCACAATTTCATAAGGTCCTTCGCCAATAAGTTCCATGACTTTGTGATCTTTTTTATCTTTATCGGACGACCCGTAGCGGTAGCCATATTCATAACGGAAGCTTTGTACGCTGATTTGATCCTTTAGTTTTTCAGGCTCAGCGAGTGGAAGTGTAAACCAAAGCTTAAATCCCCTGTTTGTCAGCTTGCAGTTCTTGATTTGAAAAGGAGTTTTTCCATTGTAGGTGATCCGTTGCAAGCCTTCGTCCGGTCTTTGCCAACCGCGAGCGGTGGATGCGTAGTAGATCGTTTTTTTGGAATCATCCATCACAATCCGTACACCACCGGCACGTAATTGCTTGGTGTTAAGAAATAGGGTGGATGCTCCCTGCCATGCTCCATCCACTTTTTCGAGCATGATCCGGTTAATTCTTCTGCCGTTCTCATCGGGCATCAGCATCTGACCGTTAAAAGGCCCGAATTTTTCACTTTCGATAATAAAGGGTTCCCCGCAGGAATTCATGGTGGTACGGTGGAGTTGTACAGCGGGTTGGTTGTAAAGATCATCCAGCATCTTTCTTGGGAGGAAGATAGGAGTACCGAAACCATCTAGGTCTGGGTCCCATACGAGGCTCGATGGATGCCCATTGAAAGACCCTGGTCGTACATTATAAATTGGGGAACCACCACGCCAATCACCTTGGTTGTCGCCGCACCAAATTTCACCGTCAGGAGAACGGGTGATTCCATTGTGCATACGGAAACCACTTGCGAAAGGGGTGAGCTTGCCGTCTTTGTGATAACGGACAACCCATCCGCGCAAGTCATTGGATGAAAAATTTCTACCGCGCCGGCCC
>MDSZ01055629.1_pt1 | contig 11351 bp, 8 predicted proteins | sample 811201 | NCBI WGS metagenome assembly MDSZ01 (sample SAMN05326647, study PRJNA326480) | marine metagenome | isolation source: seawater | place: Indian Ocean: North | collected 2010 | reverse complement strand
TGATTATCATCAGGATCTAAATAAGTTAGATTATATCTACCCATCCATTTTGATTTTGGAAACAATTTATCTAAACCAAAAATCTTTGGTAATGCAGTTTTGATTGTAGGAAAAGATCTTTTGCATGATAACTGCAGACTTCCATCTGAGTTAAGGATTTTTGGACCAACCATACCAATCCTCTTATTTGAGCTTATGTATTTAATTAAATCATTGATCATGTTTTCTTCAACGATTGTGTCAGGATTTAATATTAAAAAGTAATCTCCGCTGGCTATTTTTGCACCTAAGTTAACAGCCTTACCAAAACCAACATTTTTATCATTAGATATAATATTAATTTGTGAATATTTTTTAGAGATAATATCAACAGTGTCATCATAGGAGTTATTATCAACAACAATTATTTCATAGTTTGAATAATTAGATTTTAAAATTGAATCAATGGCATTGACTAAGTAGGAACGAACATTGAAAGAAACAATTATGATAGAAACTTTATCCATATCATATATGCCACTTAAAAATCTTCCATATTCTCAATCTCCAAACCATGAAAATTGCTTCATATACAATTGTTTTGGACATTTTTGACTTACCAATTGTCCTATCCGAAAATATAATTGGAATTTCTTTAATATTAAAATTTTTAACCCATGCTCTAAAATTCATTTCAATCTGAAAAGAATAGCCTTGCGATTTAACTGAGTCCAAATCTAATTTTGATAATACTTTAGCTTTCCAAGCTTTAAAACCACCTGTGCCATCCATAATTGGCATCCCAGTAATAATCCTTGAATATGCATTTGCTCCATAACTGAGCATTAGTCTTCTTAACGGCCAATTCACAACACTTATTCCATTTATGTACCTGCTACCAATGACCAAGTCAAACTTACTAAGATTACTGATCATACGAGATAAATCTTTTGGATTATGAGATAAATCTGCATCCATTTGAATTATATTTTCATATTTTTTTCCCAGAGCCCATTTGAATCCAAATATATATGCAGTTCCTAATCCTGATTTTTTAGATCTTGTTTCAAGAAATAAATTTTTATAATTATTTTGAAGCAACTTTACCATATCTCCAGTTCCATCTGGAGAATTATCATCAACAATTAATAAATGATATTCAGGATTTTCCCCTAAGACCATATCTACTAAAAGTTGAATATTCTTTTTTTCATTATATGTTGGTGATATAATTAATGTTTTCATTATTTTATTATTTTAATTGGTGGAGACAATCTTCAATTTTTGGAGGTTTTAGATTTAATAACTTTTCTGTGAAGCTAGTATTTAGACCACCTTTTAACGGTCTACTCGCAATTTGGTTAAGTTCCACTGTTTTTATAGGCTCAATTAAGCTTTTTTTTAAATTAAAATTTTCAGCAATTTTAATTGCAAAATCATACCTACTTATCCAATCAGAATCTCCCCAATGGATAATGCCATTAAGTCCTTTTTTCAAAGCTCCATCAATTATAACAGCAAGTGAATTTGTCCATGTGGGATTATTGATTTGGTCAATTACGACATAAATTCTTTTATCATTTTTTAAAGAATTGACTACCCAGTTTAAAAAACTTGCAGACGATTGACTTTTATAATCATATAACACATTTGTCCTAATTATAAGACTATCCTTGGAAAAATCACCTAGGTATTTTTCAGCTCTTAATTTAGATCGTCCATATTCATTAATTGGATTTGTTAAATCCTCTTCAAGATACTGTCCTTTCTTACCATCAAATACATAATCTGTTGATAAGTGTATAATAGGCCCCTTAAAGGAATTAACCAAATTTTTTACACCATGATAATTTACCAAATAAGCAATGTCTGGCCTAGTTTCACAAAAATCTACGTTTGTTACTCCAGCTAGATTTATAATAATGTCAGGCGATAGAGCTGATACAAGATCTTTAGTTAAAATATAATTCGTCACATCCAAGAAATGATCAGTTTTGATATGGCTCGATCTAGATGTTGAAATTATTTCATACCTGGAACTAAAAAGCCTAATCAAAGTTTGACCTAACTGTCCAGCTGCCCCAGTTATAAGAATTTTTTTCAAAATATATTAATTAAGATTTATTTTTATTGATTTTGCTATATATTCTAACTGCCTAATATATGAAGATTTATTTTTACCAGGGTTGTAAACCAAAGTGTTTATTTGGAATGTTCTATTAGTATTATTATCGTAGAATAAAAATGATTGAAAAGGCCCACCTTTTGCATCAATTGGATCAATGGCTGACCATATGCCAGTGCAACGCCAGCCTGGGAAATTGTTAAAATAGATTTTTTCTAATTTAAATTTAGCCTCATTAAATGAAATACTTTTAAAATGATTTTTGGGGGAACTCCAAAATTTTTCACCTACTACTAATTGATTGTTAATGATATTACCGTCTTGCCAATCAACCGAAACCCATCTATAGGGATATTCTGCTCCCATCCAAAATAAACTTTCCTCAGCATCATTCTTCAAAACTTCCCATCCCCAAGGGATTTTTATAGTCCAACCGAAATTTGTTTTTAATTTTTGCTCTTCAGCCACTTGAGAATCTTTAAATAGAAATTTGTTTGTTTTAAGATTAAACTGCTGCTCAAAATGAGCATGTAACAATTCTTTGTTTCTTTGAAACTCATAATTTAAATGGTCTTCATCTAAAGCATTTATAACAACAAAAATTTGCTCTTTTGCATATAGATCTCTGTCTAGATATAATGGGTTTTCATGTCTAGAATTGTTTGATTGATTTTCAGTCAATAACTTTTGAATCAATCTATAACCAGAATTTGAATTATTTCTATCGATAGCAATAACTATCAAATGAGCATATTTTTTTAAATCATTAAAATCAGAAGGTCTGTTAAATATCAACTTATATACTGGTTCAGGTTGAGGAGTAAATATCGTATCATTAAAGACAGATGATAAATATTTTTTAACCAGTGGCTCATCTAACCGACTACATACAACTCTTATTTCATCGTCAAACCCAAGCGAATTCTTTTTTGAATCGCAAGATAAAATACAAACTAATATAATTAAAAATATAGCTCTACTTTTTATCATATCTAAAACTTAAGAATTACTTAATTAAAAACTCAGCTTACAATCGTGTAAGCCATTTAATATGAACTTTACCTTCATTGAATGGCAAAATAAAAGGAATCGCATATTCGATGTTTATTATGGCATTGTTAGTTATTTTTTTCAGTCCTATACCATAACTTATTTTTGGACTATGATCTTTAGAAAATCCACCTTCAAAAAAAAACACTGGACTAATTAAATTTTTATCATTGTACTGAAATTCAACTGCCGGTATTGCAACAGAAGATGAACTAAAACGATTATCATCATATCCTCTTAAACTGTTTACACCTCCAAAAGATACCTTCCTTGAAAATCCAACATCATTATTAATAGTATTTATGTATTCTCCAAAAAATTTAAAACACATTTTTAGTTTATCGCTAATTAACATATGTATTTCAGATCTATTTTTGTATCTAACATAAAAATTTTCAATCTCACTATCCTTTCCAATTTCAGATTCAAAATTGGTTTTTGAGCCCGAAGTAGGCATAATCATATCATTTAAACTATTATTCCTAAACAAAAAAGAAAATGCATTGTATTCTGATGATACAAAACCTTTATTTACCCCACCGTCTGTGGCATTTATCAACCCATGAATATATCCAATATAGTAAGAACCATAATATCCGTTCAATAATTCTAAATTCATTTCATAGCTCATGTGAGTATAATTATTATTTATTAGTTCATAATTAGCTTTTAATATCATTCCCAACCCACTTTTAAGCAGATGAGGGCGATGTAGTTCAAAATTAAATTTCTGGTTTGTGGAATCTATATTTTTCCATTGAAAAATTAATTTTTCCGTAGAACCCCAAATATTTTCAAAATGAGCATCTATTTCTCCATTTAATTTCCAACGGTCATCTTGAGCTTTTGCACCACCAAAAATCCCTGAAAAATAATTATTAAATTTAGGGTATATATTAACAAGCATTCCTAATTGGTCTGATCTATACTGGCCAATGTTTATTTCAGGCTCATCACGGATAAAATAATATTTATTTAGTATTTTTTTTTTCTTTTTTTCAATATTAGTGTTGATTTCTTTATCAATATAAAAATTAGAAAAATTCTTAGACATGTGTTTCAAATAAGGTGTCTTGATACTTTTATCAGACTTTACAATTACCGTATCTAATTTATTAGAATTATAAAAAGGTTTATATATGATATCTTTAAATTCATTATCGTAATGTATCAACTCATACTCTAAAGCCATTGAATTTTTAGCTAGAATTAATGAATCTAGTGTCTGTTTGATGAATAAACTATCAGGATGATCAAACTTGATCATTTCATTTGAATAAAGAACTCCCAAAAAAAACATAATGCGCAATAACAACTTATAAATACGCACGGAACTCACCTAGTATTGTAAATAAATTATCATATCTAAGGTTATCTAAATAATTAATAGTTATAGATATTGATACATCTTTTTTGATGAAGTAGTTCATAAATATATTAGTTGAAATATTTCTTCCCAAAGTTTGTCCATTAACTGCTTCAGGTGGAATGTACTGAAAACTAGAAAGTTCCTTATTTTCGCTTAAACTAAAATCCAATTTAACACTGCCCATTTTTCCAATGTATAATCGTTTATAATAGTTAAACCCTATCCCCCGAACCATAAATTTATTCAATACCAGACTACCATAATCTTCGCCATATTTAAGTGATAATTCAGATTCTGATTTTTTTTCATTCAAAGTAATTGAAATTTCATTCCAGAATCCCCTTATTTCCCTACCTCGTTCTGTTATAAAACTTGACTCGATATTTTTTTTGTGATAATAACTTTCTAATTTGATCATTGAATTTTCCTTAATTTTCAGAAAACCGTTTATCCCATTTTTTGAAGAATTTAAAAATTCGTTACCCCTTGGATCATGTCCCTGAAGCTCTGTTGATTTCATACTATAAAATTTTATTCTTCTATTAAAATTTTTTATTCCAATATCAATTTCAGACAAACTAGAATAATACGATCTATAAACTTTTCCATTATCCAGATCAGGGTCAAGAATTTCATTTATACTTATTTTTGAACCACTGAAATTAAAATTAGTATTAAAATTAAATTTTACTAAAAGGCTTTTTCTTAATTTCCTTAAGTCTAAGCTTAAATTTTGATAACCTCTCATATTCCTCAATAATGATCTATTACCCGTTGGCACAGAATAAGATATGTATGAACCGTTTTGATCTAAGATATATGTTTTTAGAGACTCATCATACCTATATTCCCCTAAACCTGCTCCAACAGAATCATAAACAATTGAAAATGTCTCATTCTGAGTCTGCTCAGTAGTTGCATTAACATCAAACTGAAATGGACTACTGCGATTAATATAATTTATTTTAAAAGACCCTAATATATAATTTAATTGCTCACTTCTTGATTTATCATATAGACGTTTTGTTATTGTAATATTTTTTCTCAAACCTGTTGTTTTTTTATCTATGTACTTTATCGAAGAAAAAATATCCTCACTTATTATATTACCATTACTCAATTCATCATTTTTATATTCATCTTTTCGAGTTTTTATACTTAAACTAATTGTCCTAACATTTTTTGTATAATCTAAACCCAACTGAAACATTTCATAGTTACTTAATCTTGATCTTTTTTCATTATTATATTTAAAAAACGGCTTTAAATACTTCAATTGAGCAATTATTAAAAAATTTTTAGATGTAAAATCTCCTTTTTCTGTAAATATTTCACTATAATTAAAATTGGATCCATTAAATAAACCCTTTAAAATTTGATGAGAAACATTTAGCTTTTTTTTATCCCAATCATATAATTTTAGACTAGACATTTTCATATTTGTAATACTTAAGTCATTTTGTTTAATATAAAAATTGAATGATTTATTTAACTCATCACTATTATTGGTACTGTCAGTATCCCAAATTCTGCTAAACTGAACATCCCTACCTAAATTTAATGAATTATATTTTTTGTCTCTAATTAGTCCAGTATAGGAAAAACCATATTTTACATTCATCAGCTCTAAAGAATCTGCTCTAACATTAACCTCGATTATATTTCCTGAGTTAGAGATTCCATTATTTGACAAAATATTTTCTCTTTTTGAAGACCTTGATATTAAAGAACTAGCTGAAAAGGTATTACCAAGATTAAAGTTTATTTTTGCAAAATATAAATCTCTTAATCCAGGAGAAGAGATTTTCTGGAAAGGACTAAAGTAATCTTTTAGATTATTTTTGGCTTCATCGGCAACATAACTATAATATATTACTCCTAATTCCGATACCAACTTTTCATAGTTACCATTAGAATTATAAGTAAATACGACATTATACCTTACAGAATCAGTTTGCATAAATAAAGGATCATAGATATAAACGCCACCTGCAATGAAATATTTTCCTGAAGAATCTTTAATAGCTCCATTGAGAGTAGTAAAACTTGAACCTTCATCTTTTATTTTTTGATACAATTCACTCTCCTTTGAAAGACTATTCTTATCGTCAATTTCCCTATGAATCCCTGCTACAACATTTAATTTATCTGAAATTTTTGTTTTATAAGATGTACTTAAAATTGATTTTGGATAATTATCATCAACATATTCATAGTCTACTATTATATCAGAATCAAAATGAATCAAGTTTCTAGCTGTAAATGTTATTTCAGCTTGAGAATAATCAATCACATAATCATAGTTTGCACCTCTAATTAATTTTCTACCATCAAGCCAAACCTTTTCAGAGCCTGCAATCAATTGTATATCTAAGTTGTTTGAATTTGAAACTAATCCATAAGGACCTTGAACGCCATCTATAGCACTAATTTTAAAATTAGTGTATTGACCATTAGTGGATGCGATTAATGAATTCGATTTAAATCTATTATATTCAAACTTCCCATTAACTCCTATAACGTGACGCTCAATATTTACCAATTCATCAATGTAATTCTTATATTGAATATCACCAGCAGTTAAACTAAAATTTGATCCGTACAATGATATGTATATCTGATTAAAATCTTCAAGATTACGGGTATTACCCTCAGGCTGTATCATTATATCTTCATCACTTAATGTAGCACTTATCATTATATCATTTTCAAGTTTTCCACTTAAACTCAAATTTAGTCCTCCTGTAAACTCAGTCAATCCGTTTGATGATAAATTTAATTGTCTATTTATTGAACCAGATGTATAAATGCTATTTTGATTTATATTTTTATTATTACTTATATTTTTTTCATTGTTCTCTCTAATTATGGACAGGTTTTCTAGTTCATTAAATCTATAACTTACTGTTCTTGGGATTTCTCTAATTAAATATTCATATTTAAAAATGAACATTGTAGTGTCATGAAAATCATTATTCCAATAGACTAAACCTTTTTTAAAGTTTATACTGTCTGGATTGCTCTCATTTGCGCCAGCTTTAATTATTAATGAATTTGGGTAAATAAAATCTTCCTCGAGCAAATAGAGTTCTTTGTTTGAATGAATGAATAAAGTGTCTGAAATAAAGCCTTTACTACCATACAATAGGCTAATTGAGACAATGAAAAAGGAAAAACGCAAATTATTTAAAATTTACATTTAAAATCGATATGTGATCTTTTGACAAAACAGCTAAAGATCGATTCATATTTTTAATATCTATTACAGGAGTACTTACATCAGGTATCTTTACATCTGTTATTTTATCAAAAATAGATTTTCCTCTACCCATTTCATTAAAAACTAGCCAATGCTCCCTAATTGGTACTAAAAAAGATGGGTTGATTATATCAGATCTAAAAGCACCTTTATATTCTCCATGTTTTGAAAATAGATGAACAAATTTATTACAATCCAACAAACCAACATCTCCATCTTGATTTACAGCAAGCTTAATAATACAATAATCAATGTTGTGAAATCTATTTAAATCTATATGTGGTATCTTGTTTAAGCGTCTTTTTTCAAACTGAAATACACTATGATACTGGGAAGAGTAAATATACAAAACGCCTCGTTTATCAATACCAGCTAACTCAGGAAACAATTTTGGCTTAAGTCTAATCTCACTCATAAAGTTCAAGCGATAATCTAGATATATGATTTTATTATCTAATCTATCTATAATAGAAATTCCATTTGGCTCTATCCCCACCCAAATAGGCTCAGAAAATGAATAAGAATTCAGCCCGAATCCTCCGACAGTTTGAAAACCAGTCAAGTTTCCAATGCTTACTAACTGATTTTCTTTTTGATCCAATAATAGAAAACTACCCGCCACACCCCACTCTAAAATATCAGGATTAATATTCAAAATATTTACTTCTTTGGGAAAAGGATGGTAATCAGCAATAGATAAAGTTGTTTGCGAACTAACGAAACAACGAATTACTAAATTTAATATTATAAAATTATGAAGTTCTTTCAACTATTGTTTTTGTTAGTGGATAAAAAAGGAAATAGGTCCCAATAAATACCATTATTAAGCTTATAATCTGCGCACCACTAAAAATATCAAATAGATATTTTTCATTTGTCCTTATAAATTCAACTAAAAATCTTTCAATACCTGCTAAAATCAGATAAATAAAAAACTGACTACCTGGCAATGAATTCCGCATTCTCCTTTTCCATAAATAAATAAAGCACAAAATTCCAGCTATTGATTCATAAATCTGAGTAGGGTGAACTTTTAAAACCTCGGAACTAATATTTGATATATCTATCCATGGATAATATAATGAAAAACTTGTTAAGGTAGTAGGAGGTATACCATCGGGGAATGATACAGCCCAAGGCAAAGAACTTGGCAATCCATAATCATCCCCTACAAGAAAACATCCAATTCTTCCGATAGCATATCCAATCATAATTAATGGTGCAATTATATCTGCGAAACGGTACCAAGATAATTTTCTTTTTTTCAAAATTATGGAAACACATGTTATGCTACCAATTAGGCCTCCTAAAAAAACTAAGCCTGAACCGCTAAATATCATGCCATATGGATCTTGTATCGTTCGATCTAAGTTCTCAATTATGTAATATATTTTTGATCCTAAAACTCCACCAACAGCTGACCAAAAAATAATATCTGAAGCAATCTCAGTATCATACTTAAGTCTTTTCATTTCTGAGTATAATAGGCCGTAGCATGTATAAAAAGCTATTACTAACATTAAACCAAAAGAATATATTTTAATAGGCCCAATTTCAAGAATAACAGGTAACATAAATATTATATCCTAGATGTTTTTTTAAGAATTAACGGTGCTTTTTGACATAAAACAGAATAAACAGTTTTGTTATTAATACAAGTTAATTGTGAAATGGTTCCAACTAAAAAATTAAATCTACTCAGAAGAATCATTTTAAACTACCAATAACTAAATTAAAGTCATACGAATTAGTACTATTAAATCATAAATACTATGTGTATATGCGGTAATTCCAAATCCTCGATACAAATATAATACTCCCAATATTATACCAGCAAAAAATCTCAATAAGAATAATTCCATTGAAAAGAAATCTCCATATTCCCCCATGAAATGAAAAGCAGAAAAGATGCCCCCTGATAGCACAATTGCAATGATATTTTTAAAAGTTTTTCCCCATAAAAAAACAAAACCAAGAATACCGCTTAAACCTGCAATTAATAAAACCCTAAATAAAAATTCTTCATATAACCCTGCACCTATTGCTAAAGTCACCTGTTGCAATATCGTTTTACCAATTGGATTCATCAACAAAACCATAAATTTAGACAATGAAAAATATAAAACTACAGACCAAAGCATGCTCTCAGCTAGCATAATGAATAAAAAATTAGATTTAATCTTCTGCTGTTGGTTTTCCCTAATAAAAAAAATATAAGCTAATGATAATCCAGCAAAAAACACCAACCCAAGTCCATATAAACCATATATATCAAAGGATTCTAGAATATTTCGCATTAAAAAATCAGCGCCATTACGAACGACTAGAATATCATCCCATGATAAAAATAAAATATTCACCTCGTAGAGAAAAAACAGGGGTAAAGTAAATAAAAAAGAATAAAATGATGTTCTAGATTTTAAAAAGTAAGACATCTATAGTTTAAAAGAGCGAAATTAATCCTCTCCTATTTTTAATGCGGCAAGCAAAGCCTCTTGAGGTATTTCAACTTTACCTATCATTTTCATTCTTTTCTTACCTTTTTTCTGCTTTTCCCAAAGTTTTCTTTTTCTAGTAATATCACCTCCATAGCATTTTGCAGTAACATTTTTTTTAAGAGCCTTTACTGTTGTCCTCGCGATAATTCTACCGTTTAAAGAAGCTTGAATAGCTACCTCAAACATTTGTCTTGGAATTAATTCTTTCAATTTAGTGCACATTGCCACCCCCCTATGGTAAGCATCATCTGAGTGACAAATGGATGATAATGCGTCAACTGAATCTCCATGCATCAATATTTCTAACCTTTTAAGATCCGCAGGTATAAACTCCTTAAATTCATAATCAAGCGAGGCGTAACCTTTTGAAAGAGATTTAAGCTTATCATAAAAATCAAAAATAATTTCTCCAAGGGGTAGATCATAATAAATCTGAGCCTTTTCAGGCGATAGGTAATTTGTATTTTTATATACTCCTCTTTTCTTTTGGCATAGAGTCATAATAGATCCAATGAATTCTTTTGGTGCTAATATTTCAGCAGAGACCATGGGTTCTAAAATTCTATCAATATCTCCTGTGCTTGGCAATTGAGATGGAGTATTTATTTTTACTTTACTACCATCTCTTAAAAGTACTTCATAAATAACATTAGGTGTAGTTGTAATTAAATTTAAATTAAACTCTCTCTCAAGCCTTTCTTGAATGATTTCCATGTGTAATAAACCTAAAAACCCACACCTAAATCCAAAACCTAGAGCTTCACTGGTTTCAGGGGTAAATTCCAATGAAGCATCGTTTAACTTTAATTTTTCTAAAGCTACTCTGAGCTGATCATATTCATCACCATCAACAGGGTATAAACCTGAAAATACCATTGGTTTTATTTTTTTATAACCAGATAGTGGCTCGATACAGGATTCTTCTTTTGATGTAATTGTATCTCCTGGCTGAATGTGTGCCATATCCCTAATACTTGCCACAACGTATCCAACGTCGCCAGATTTCAATTCATCTGACTCAACCATTTTTAATACAAAATGTCCTACTTCAGTAATTTCATATATCTCACT
>MDSZ01187931.1_pt1 | contig 11352 bp, 8 predicted proteins | sample 811201 | NCBI WGS metagenome assembly MDSZ01 (sample SAMN05326647, study PRJNA326480) | marine metagenome | isolation source: seawater | place: Indian Ocean: North | collected 2010 | reverse complement strand
TGTCTTCTGTTGCTTTACCTGTTTGGTTAGCCAGTTCTTTAACTTCACTTGCGACTACGGCAAAGCCTTTTCCGGCTTCACCAGCTCTTGCCGCTTCGATCGTGGCATTGAGTGCGAGTAAGTTTGTTTGCTCTGCAATATCTTGGATGAAATTGATCACTTCACCAATTTTCAGAGATGATTCTTTTAGTTCTCCAATGGCTTGAGATGATTCTCCAACCTCTGTTACAGCTGTTCTTGAAATGCTATTGGCATTAGAGAGTTGAGAGTTTAGTTCTGTGATAGAGGCTAGGATTTGTTCTGAAGCACCAGCAACACTATTTACATTCTCTGTTGCCGTATTCGAGGCTCCATATAGCTCGTGCGCTTTTTCTTTTCCTGTGTCTGCTACTGTGCTGAGGGTGCTTGAAGTGATTGATAATGTATTTGTTGATTCAGAAATCTCTCGAATGAAGACAGTAATGTCGTTATCGAATTTATCTGTCATCATGGTTAGGAGCTCATTAAATTCATCTTTACCAGCATCAAAATAAGTAGAGATTGCCATATCCATATCAACGAGGGAGGCTTTAAGGAAAAGCTGTAGTTTATTCTCGAAGTCTTGAATGTTCTTTTTTCTTACAAAGCCTGGCTTGAGGCTTTCTTTTATAAGTGCAGATACAATACCGTTAATCAGCAAGCTATAGCCGCCAATGTACCAGCGTGGTTCTAAACCAATACGGTTATGAGTGCAGCCTATGATGTATGATGAATCTTCATATTTTTCATCAAAGCCACCTGTTACAAGTGTAAGCCAGTGTTTGTATTGTGCGTTTTTAGCACCTTTTTTATGTTCTTCATTGTTGAAGAACTTATTTAGGTCTGTCCATTCGCTTATATATGCATAGAAGGAGTCTAGTACCGGGGGGAGGGCTGTTTCTAAAACGGGCTGAAGGGATTTGAGATCCTTTTTTGCTTGCTCATCAATGCCCATATATTGGAGGCGTGTTTGAAATTGTTCGCGGCGTTTTTTTAGAGCCTTTTGCTCTTTGAGTGATTGAGCAGTGTCGTTTTCCGTGTTCATAAACGTATCCCCTTAACCTATGTTTTTATTGCTTATTATATTAGCAAATTTAAAGAGACTTTTATATGTGTAATTTTGGAGGAGATAAAAAAAGCCAAATAATGGATATTCGGCTTTTTGTTTTATATGTGATGGAAGATTAGAAATCCCAATCTTCGTCTTCTGTCTCTTCGGCTTTACCCATGACGTAGGAAGAACCTGAGCCAGAGAAGAAGTCATGATTTTCATCAGCGTTAGGCGATAATGAAGCGAGGATAGCAGGGCTTACATTCGCGATTTCTGCTGGGAACATTGGATCGAATCCTAAGTTCATGAGCGCTTTATTGGCATTGTAATGAAGGAATTTTTTAACATCCTCAGTTAAGCCCACACCATCATATAAACTTTGTGTGTATTTAACTTCGTTGTCATATAGATCCATTAGTAAGGAGATGGCGTAATCTTTGATTTCCATCTGTTCCATTGGCGTAATGGCGTTATAGGCTTTTTGGAATTTGTAGCCAATATAGTATCCATGTACAGCTTCATCTTTGATGATTAGGCGGATGAGGTCTGCTGTGTTTGTTAGTTTCGCACGGCTTGACCAGTACATAGGAAGATAGAAGCCTGAGTAGAAAAGGAAGCTCTCTAGGAAAACACTAGCGACTTTTTTCTTTAAAGGGTCATTAGCTTCATATTCATTAAGAATTAGCGTTGATTTTCGCTGCAGGTGGACATTGTCCTCGCTCCATTGATAAGCATCATCGACATCTTTCATTGAACAGAGCGTTGAAAAGATTGAAGAGTAAGAGCGAGCGTGGACGGCTTCCATGAAGGATATGTTCGAAAGCACAGCCTCTTCATGTGGAGTCACTGCGTCTTGCATAAGGCCTGGCGCACCAGCGAAGTTTTGGATCGTGTCAAGAAGAGTTAGACCAGTAAAAACACGAATGGTTAGACGCTGCTCATCACCAGTAAGTGTACCCCATGACTGAATATCATTTGATAGAGGCACCTTTTCCGGTAGCCAGAAGTTACTTGTGAGACGGTTCCAGACCTCGAGGTCTTTTTCGTCTTCTAGGCGATTCCAGTTAATAGCTTTGATACGGTTTAGCTTGCTCATATCATCATTGCTTGCTTTTTGGTCCAATTGGATATTTGCACTCATCGGTTTTACCTCTTTTTAGTCAGTACGCAATATATGTATTTCTCTTTAGTCACTTTATTACAAGCTACAAGAAACGCATCCCTGAACTTCCGTTCCATCTAGTGCCATTTGGCGTAGGCGGATGTAGTAGATTGTTTTAATTCCTTTTTTCCACGCATAGATTTGCGCTTTGTTGATGTCACGCGTTGTCGCTGTATCCGGGAAGAACAATGTCAGGGATAGGCCTTGGTCAACATGTTGTGTTGCAGCTGCATAGGTGTCGATAATTTTTTCGTAACCAATTTCATATGCATCTTGGTAATATTCAAGGTTATCATTGTCCATGTAAGCGGCTGGGTAGTATACGCGGCCGATTTTACCTTCTTTACGGATCTCAATTTTTGACGCAATCGGGTGGATCGACGATGTTGAGTTATTGATGTATGAGATCGAACCTGTTGGCGGTACGGCTTGGAGATAGGCATTGTAAATACCATTTTCCATGACAAGCTTTTTAAGCTCTTTCCAGTCTTTTTGTGTTGGAATCTCTATGCCAGCATCTGCGAAGAGTTGTTTAACCTTGTCTGTTGCAGGTTCCCATGTTTTATCTGTGTATTTATCAAAATACTCACCGCTCGCATATTTGGACTTATCAAAGTCTGCGAAAGTTTCGCCGCGCTCTGTTGCAATCATATTTGATGCGCGCAAAGCATGGTAGGTCACTGTGTAGAAATAGATATTTGTGAAATCTACGCCTTCTTCTGAACCATAGAAAATACGCTCTTTTGCGAGGTAGCCATGTAGGTTCATTTGGCCTAGGCCAATTGCGTGTGAGCGTGAGTTTCCTTTTGCGATGGATGGTACGCATTCAAGGTTGCTCATATCTGATACGGCTGTAAGTGAGCGGATCGCTGTTTCTACAGTTTTGCCAAAATCTGGCGATTCCATAGCTTTAGCGATATTCATTGAGCCAAGGTTACATGAAATGTCAGAGCCCATATGATCATAGCTTAGATCTGCATTGAATGTGCTGGCGTCACTTACCTGTAGGATTTCTGAGCAAAGGTTACTCATTGTGATGCGGCCATCAATAGGATTAGCGTTATTCACTGTGTCTTCATACATGATGTATGGGTAGCCGGATTCGAACTGGATTTCCGCCAGAGTTGTGAAAAACTCACGCGCTTTGATTTTCTTTTTACGGATGCGTGGGTTTTCAACCATTTCACGGTATTTCTCTGTCACTGAGATCTCGGAATATGGCACGCCATAAACTTTCTCAACATCATATGGTGAGAAGAGGTACATATCTTCGTTATTCTTAGCGAGTTCGAATGTGATGTCTGGAATAACCACGCCAAGCGAGAGTGTTTTAATACGGATTTTTTCATCAGCATTTTCACGCTTTGTATCGAGGAAGCGTAGGATGTCAGGGTGGTGTGCTTGTAGATAAACCGCGCCTGCACCTTGACGTGAGCCGAGTTGGTTTGCGTAGGAGAATGAGTCTTCTAGGAGCTTCATTACTGGAATAACGCCGGAAGATTGGCCTTCAACCTTTTTGATTGGTGCGCCGATCTCACGGATATTGGATAGAAGAAGTGCTACACCGCCGCCGCGCTTTGAAAGCTGAAGAGCTGAGTTGATAGAACGGCCGATAGATTCCATATTGTCTTCGATGCGAAGTAGGAAGCATGAAACAAGCTCGCCGCGTTGCTTTTTACCAGCGTTTAAGAATGTTGGCGTTGCAGGCTGGAAGCGACCAGAGATAACTTCGTCAACAAGATGACGTGCCATAGCTTCGTCACCACGAGCCAGTGTAAGGGCAACCATAACAGCGCGGTCTTCATAACGCTCAAGGTAGCGCTGACCATCGAAAGTTTTCAATGTGTAGCCTGTGTAATATTTATAAGCACCCAAGAATGTAGGGAAACGGAATTTTTTAGCATAGGCATAGTCATATAGGTCGCGAATAAAGGAAAACTCATATTGCTCGAGGACATTGCCTTCATAATAGCCTTGCATCACAAGATGGCCGAGCTTTTCTTCTAGGTTGTGGAAGAAGACAGTATTTTGGTTAACATGTTGAAGGAAATATTGACGCGCAGCTTTCTTGTCCATCTCAAACTGGATTTTGCCATCATCATCATACAGATTAAGCATCGCATTTAAAGCGTGATAATCAAGCGCAGCTTCTTCGCTTTTTTGTGCTTCGCGCTCAAGCATCTCAGTTGTGCTTGATGGTTTTTTCTTTTGTGTCAATGGAAGCCCCATATCTGATTCAACCTTAGTGCTCATTTCTTCATGCCCTTCTGTGTTTGTACTCATCGCGATTCTATGTTCCTGTCATTAATGTTTGTGGGTCTATTGATGACCATAATTTTTTTATACCTGCTCGAACATTTACTATGTCTTCAGGTGTTCCGCTTAACTCAAACTTATATAAGAAGGGAACTTTACATTTTTTTGAAATGACCGTGCCTGCATAGGCAAACATTTCACCAAAGTTACGATTGCCTGATGAAATGACTCCTTGCATTAAATTTCTGTTATTTGGGTTATTTAAAAAGCGGATAACTTGTTTTGGTACTGCTTTTGAACCATCGTCATCTGCATAAGTTGGGCAGATGAGCACATATGGCTCTGTAATTTCCTCCATGCTCTCCTTCATGGAAGTCGGTATCCTCCTTGCTCTTAAACCAAGCGCGCTCACAAAACGATGTGTGTTTAGAGAGGGGCTGGAATAGTAAACAAGGAGAGGTTCCATTTTAATGTCTTTCCTGAAAGCTTTACGCCATAACTTCTTCTTGGGCGAGAAGTGAGCCGATTTTGTCAGGGCGGAAGCCTGACCAATGCTCAGAGCCTGCGACTACAACTGGCGCTTGCATATAGCCCATGTCACGCACTGTGCTCATAGCTTCATCGTCTTTTGTTAGATCGATATATTTATAAGCAATGCCTTTACGGTCTAATTCACGTGTTGTTGCTGTACACTGAACGCATGCCGGTTTGCTGTAAACGATGATCATCCTCACTTATCTCCTTTTTATAATGCTTTCTCTACTTTATATATAATCGCAGAGCCGAGAGCCGAAAATTTCCGTGTTTGGGGCACAGTCTTTTTCGAATTTCTAAAGCTTGTTTTGTTGAAATGGGAGCTGTTTGTGTTTGCCCCCTTTGACACTATATATTGTGCACTAAGGTGAAAAATTGTCAATATATTGTTTATTTTTTTTGATTTAAAATAAGTAAGTCTTTGTTCTTATTGCACTAAATTTTATAATATCTGCGAGTGAGTGTTGTGGTGAATTTATCCCCCATATTAGAGCTGTTTGGGGGTAGTTTTGTGTACAAATAAATTTTGCTTATAAATTACAATCTCTTGAAAAATACAGTGGCTATTATAGCTTTATCACAATCATTGCGTGTATTGTGTTTGAGGTAGAATCTTAGCCCCTATATATAGTGGTTCGATTCTATAAATGATTCTTTTTTATGGATATTGTTATTCTTTATGATTGTGGTTATTCTTTAGGATATGAAAAAACTTATAGTTTATACGGATCTTGATGGCACATTATTAGATCATCATGATTATAGCTTTGAACCGGTTTTGCCAGTCATGGATAGATTAAAGGCTTTAGATGCTAAGGTGATGGCGGTGACGAGTAAAACTGTGGCGGAGTTGGAGGCGATGGATTTACCTTTTCCTGCGCCCTCGCCAAGCATTACTGAGAACGGGATGGTGCGTATAGATTTTGAGGGGCGCTGTTATGTGGCTCAGCATTATGAAGATATAATTGCTTTTATTGAAAATCTTCCAAGTCAGTACCGCCAGTATTTTATTGGATTTAATGATATGTCGGTTGCGGAGGTTGTACAGCATACTGGCTTAGAAGAGGCTGCGGCTATGCTGGCTAAAAAACGTATAGGGAGTGAGCCGTTTTTATGGCAGGGCGATGAAACTGCATTGGTCGCTTTGAGGGATTTAGCACAGAGTAGCGGCTTTAGAATAACGCAAGGTGGGCGCTTTTATCATTTGATGGGACAAGGTGATAAAGGGGAAGCGATTAAAGAGATGAGTAAAGATTATGCGTCTTTATATAAAGAGCATCATATTGTGAGTGTAGCTTTGGGAGATGGGCCGAATGATGCTCAGATGTTAGGGGTTGTTGATTATGGGGTTAAAATACCTAATAGTAGTGGTCACGATTTTGAAGTTCTCAATCCAGCAGGCAGCGTAATAAACGCTCCAGAAGCGGGGCCTCGGGGATGGGCGGCGGCGATGAGTGATCTTTTAGATCAATTGGAATTACAATTATAATATTAAAAAGGACAGGGTTACATTAATGGCTGATTTTCATCAAAACGGAATAGTTTCTACTCTTCATAATTTGTCGGATAGACCGGTTGAGGAGCTTGATGCGTGTTTGAAAGAGTATTCTAAGAGTAATCCAATGACATTGGTTTTGCCTTCGCTATATTCAGAGCTAGAGGGCTCGGCGTTGAAACATATTGTTGATGAGCTAAAGCAGGTTTCTTATTTAAATAATATTGTTATTGGTTTGGATCAGGCAGATCGTAAGCAGTTTGAGCATGCTTTATCTTATTTTTCAGAACTGCCGCAACAGCATTCTGTACTTTGGAATGATGGGCCGCGTTTGCGTGCAGTGGATGAGAAGATTTCTGAACAAGGTTTAGCGCCTATTGCGCCGGGTAAAGGGCGTAATGTTTGGTATTGTTTTGGTTATGTTATGGCGGCTTGTCAGGATACTAAGGTTGTCGGTTTGCATGATTGTGACATCATTACATATGATCAGACATTATTAGCGCGTCTATTCTATCCGGTCGCTAATCCTTATTTCAGCTATATTTTCTCTAAAGGCTATTATGCGCGCGTTGCTGAAGGGAAGATGAATGGCCGCGTGATGCGCTTGCTTGTAACACCGCTTATTCAAGCTCTTAAAAAAGTTTATGGCGATGACCCATATTTGGATTACCTAGCGGCGTTTCGTTATCCGCTGGCGGGTGAGTTCGCGATGGATATTGACGTGATCTCTGATCTACGTATTCCTAATGATTGGGGATTGGAAATTGGGATACTCTCTGAAATTCGTAGGAACTATTCTCCAAATATGATTTGTCAGGTTGAGTTGGCAGATACATATGATCATAAGCATCAGGATGTTTCTGAAGAGGATAAGAATAAAGGCCTTTATAAGATGAGTGTCGATATCATCGTTTCAATTTTCAGAAAGCTGGCTGCGGATGGTAAGTTGGTTTCTGAAGAGCATTTGCGTGCGATCAAGGCAACATATTTGCGCGGGGCGATGGATCTTGTTGAGATGTATGAGCATGATGCGACGCTGAATGGCCTGGCTTATAATGTGCATTTAGAAGAAAAAACAGTGGAGCTATTTGCGGCTAATATTATTGAGGGCGGGCGTGATTTTATAGCTAACCCGACGAAGGCACCATTTGTGCCGCGCTGGAACCGTGTGCGTTATGCTGTGCCTGATGTGTTGGAGCGCTTGGAAGAAGCGGTGCGCCTTGATTATGAAGAGATGATGGGTGCGGGTAAATCTTAAGCTCTAAAACACAATGCTGTTTATTGATTGGTGATCCACATTGTTTGGTAAGGCGCGATGATTAGGTCGTGATCTCTGTGCTTAAAGACTTGTCCTGTTAGGAGGTCTTTCCATTCAACGCCTGAGAACATGTTTAAGTGGTGGAGTGAAAGCTCTTTATCTTCGTTTGTTAGATTGGTGATGCAAAATAAATCTTGCTGACGATCTAAGCTTTGGCGCCAGAAACCGAAGAAGCCTTCAGGAAGATGAAGTGTGAATTGTGTTGCGTTAGGATGAAATGCGGGCTGGTTTATACGAATGCTGATGAGCCTTTTGATCTCATTTAAAATATAGTTTTTATCTGATTTAGGGTTTTCAAGCTCAGCTGTTAAATCCTCATATCTATATTGGTGGCGATTTATTGAGCGCTTATGGCCAGTTTTTTTGAATAGCTCATAATCATTTTCAGTTGAAAGCATCGAGTGAATATAAAAAGCGGGTACGCCTTCTAAGGCCATCATGATTGTTTGTGCGGCAATGAAGCGTTCTTTTTGTAGCTGATCTTGACCGTCTAATGTTCCTTTAAGTGCATCATAGAGAGAGATGTTCATCTCATATGGTTTTTCTTGACCGTTTTCACCTGTGCGCATGCTGATTTCGCCGCCGAAGCTTTTTATGGTTTCGAGCATGGCGTTAAACTCATCATCTTGTAATAGGCCAGCGGCAGGGCGTAGGCCAACACCATCATGGCCTGCAACAAAGTTTAAATATGCGCATCCATCTTGCGTTGGAGGGAGTTCCATCAGCCATTTTTTAAGGTGAAATTCATGTCCACTTAAAAGGGCGTGAATAAGCAGGGGCGGCAAACTGAAATTATAGATCAGATGCGCTTCATTTTGGTTGCCGAAATATGACAGATTTTCATGGTTAGGGACATTGGTTTCTGTGATGATGAGAACATCTTCTTCGTAGAAATCGATGAGGGTTCTGAGAAGGCGTATGATTTCATGAGTTTGCGGCAAGTGTATGCAGTCTGTGCCGATTTCTTTCCAAAGAAAAGCAACTGCGTCCATTCTGAAGATACGTACATTATTATTCAAATAAACGCGCATAATATCTATGAAGGTAAGAAGGACTTCAGGCTCTTCGAAATTCAGGTCAATTTGATCGGGGCCAAATGTGCACCATAGATATTTTGTGCCTTCATCTGTTTCAAACGGTGTGAGCAGAGCTGACGGTCTAGGGCGTACAACATTAGAGAGGTCATCTTCTAAGCTAGCCGTAACAAAGAAGTTTTTATATGTGCTTTCGCCTTTGAGGAATTTCTCAAACCACTCACTTTTAGATGAAGCGTGATTGATAACGAGATCTGCCATGAGGTGATAATCATTGCCGATCGCTTGGATGTTTTCCCATGTGCCTAAATCGTCACGCACTTTGTAATAGTCTTTTACAGCAAAGCCGTCATCAGAGCTGAAGGGGAAGAATGGCAGTATATGCACGCTATTAATGATGTTTTTTAAGTGCGTGTTTAAAAAGTTATGAAGTGTTTTAAGGGGCTGCTCATTATCTTTTATGATGGTGTCGCCATAGGTGATGAGCATGGTACTTTTTTCTGACCAAGCGCCGCTCCCCGGCAGGTGAGTTTCTTTCGCCTTTTTACCAGCTGAAATGGGCCAGAAGCGATCAATGACTTTATCAGCTAACTCATCCTGATTGGCATCTGGATAGATGATGTTGAGGTGGCGGATGAGTTTTTCTTTAATTTTTATATTAGAGGTCATTACTTTATTATAGGCGTTATAAAAACGCTTATCAATCATGATTGAGGAAGGAGGATGAAGGCTCTGTAGTCATTTACATTTGTGTAGGTTGGGCCTGTTTTTATAAGTGCGTCTATGGATTTGAAAAAATGATATGCATCATTATTGTTTAAGTATTCTTCAGCATCTAGGTTTTGTTTTTGTGCAGATCTAATCGTTTCGGGCGTTATGAATGCGCCTGCGTTATCGCCTGTGCCGTCTGTCCCATCAGTATCGCACGCTATCCCATAAACTGGAAGGTTATGTTTATCTAGAAGAAGTGCGGCTTGTAACATGAATTGTGTGTTTGGCCCGCCGAGACCATCGCCTTTGATTTTGACTGTTGTTTCACCGCCTGAAATTAAGATGAGGGGTTTATCTTTAGGGGCTGTGATTTTTGAGCTGCCATTATATATGCTGCAAATGATCTTTGTATGTTTTGCGGCGCATTCGTTTGTATCGCCTTGCATTTCACTATCGAGCAGTTCGACATCTAGCCCCTCACTTTCAAAGAAAGATTGAGCAGCGTTGAGTGACTTTATTGGGGTGGCTATGAGCTGGTATGATTTGTTTTTGAATATTGTATTATTCGGTTTAGGTGTTTCGTTCTTTGAGTTTTTAAGTGCGTCTATAACGGCGCTGGGTGCGTTGATGTTGTGTTTTTTAATGATTGTAAGCGCATCACTCAAAGTGCTTGGGTCGGGGACGGTGGCGCCAGACGCTATGATAGATGGGTCATCACCTGTTACATCTGAAATGGCAAGCGTGTCGAAAGGTGTGTTTGGTGCGTAGCTTGCTAGCTTGCCGCCAAGAGCTTTGTTCACATGTTTGCGAATAACGTTAATGTCTTGGATGGGGGCGCCAGATTTTAAAAGCTCTCTATTAAGGCTTTGTAGCTCTTTAAAGTTTATGCCATCAATTGGTGCACTTAAGAGCGCTGAGCCGCCACCAGAGATGAGGCAGATTATGTGATCTTTGTCTGTGGCTGATTGTAAAAGAGATGTTATTTTCTCAACGGCGCGTACACCTGCTTTATCTGGAATAGGGTGGGATGCCTCTAAAATGTCTATATGTTTGGTGGGCTTGCTGTGGCCATATCGCGTCACGATGATGCCTTCTAAGGCGCCATGATAATGCTGTTCAAAGGCTGAAGCCATATCTGCAGAGGCCTTGCCTGCACCAATGACTATTAGTCGGCCTTTAGGTTTTTGAGGGATGAAGTCTTTTATAACATGTTGTGCTCTGGCTGCTTCGTAGGCGATGGTGAAGCTGTCTTTTAAGAGCTTTATATATTCACTCATGTAAGAAAGAGTATCACAGAGCGGTTATGTGAGCTATAGGGAGTTTTATTTTTATAATTTTGATTTGAGCCTTCTTGCTATAAGGAAATATAGGCGCGATGGCATTGTTTTTAAAATTTTCATCATGAGGGTGAATTTCATGGGGAAGTGAATTTCAAATTTATTGCTGCAAAGACCTTTATGAATATATTGCGCGGCTTTTTCAGATGAAATTATCATGGGCATTGTGAATTTATTTTTGTCTGTGAGTGGTGTTTTGACAAAGCCAGGGCAGATAAGTTTTACATCTATATTTTTGACTTCATTATCAATTTTCAAGCTTTCGGCAAGGCTAATAAGGGCGGCTTTTGTTGCGCAATAAGGCTGGCCTAAGGGTAAGCCGCGATAGCCTGCAACGGATGCGCATAAAACAATTTGCCCGGATTGGCGTTCTTCAAATACTGGCGTTATTGCTTCGAGCATATTAAAGGCGCCGATTAAATTAACATCGATCATG
>MDSZ01083029.1_pt1 | contig 11353 bp, 7 predicted proteins | sample 811201 | NCBI WGS metagenome assembly MDSZ01 (sample SAMN05326647, study PRJNA326480) | marine metagenome | isolation source: seawater | place: Indian Ocean: North | collected 2010 | reverse complement strand
CCTGCCATGAGCGAGCAGATGACATAGGCAATAATTTTCATGTTATCAGTATTAATGCCGCTATAGCGTGCGCCGTCTTCATTGTTGCCCAAAGCAAATAAGTATCTCCCCCAGATGGTTCGGTTGAGGAATAATGCTGCTGCAATTCCGATTGCCATAAGAAACAAAAACGGTGTGGGGAGATTGAATGATCCGATGGCAATTTTCCCGCTAAAGATAAAGTCGAGCTGATTGATAAATTCTAGATTCGTGTAGCCCTTGTCCCCTTCCAGAGGGACTGGCCCAAGAGATTGATTGTCGGTTAGCCAGCGCCCAAGGCTACGGTAGATGAGTAGGCCACATAGAGTCACTACAAACGGTTGGATTTTGGCCTTGGTAATGAGGAGTCCATGCACGAGCCCAATCAGACCCGACATACATATGGTTGTAAGAATTGCGGTCGCTGGGTTAATGCCTTTAACCTTCATCATATAAGCCAGAACAACGGCGACTAATCCGACAACTGAGCCAATGGAAAGGTCAATGCCTCCAGTGATGATCACAAAGGCCACCCCGATGCTCATTACTGCATAGAGACTGGACCACTTGATTAGGTTTTGCATGTTGTAGGCACTGATGAATTTGTCATTCAACAGTGCCGTCACCACAAAGATGCCTATTAATAATCCAAAAATGCCGAGAGTATTCTTTTTCATAGTTTTAGGCCGCTAGTGAGGTTCCAGTGGCTAATTGCATAATGGCTTCTTCACTCAACTGGCTCCGGTTAAGTTCGCCGGTGATTGTTCCTTCATGCATGACTAGTGCGCGGTCAGCCATGCCCAAGACTTCTTCCATTTCACTGGAGACAAATAATATGGCAATCCCTTCTCCTGCCAGTTTTTCCATTAACTTATAGATTTCACGTTTGGCTCCAACATCTATTCCTCGCGTTGGCTCATCCAGCATCAAAAGGCGAGGTTTAAGGGCCAACCACTTGCCGAGGACGATTTTTTGTTGATTGCCGCCTGATAGAAATCGGGCCGCCTGCTCAAGATGAGGTGTTTTAATTTGCAGTTGATCAACCGCTTCATTGGCCACCTCTTTTTCGGCTTTAAAGTTTAATAGCCCCTTCCTTTGGTCTCGCTTCAGGCTGGCAAGGCTGGCATTTTCGCGAACAGTTAAAGGAAGGACAAGTCCATGAAGTTTGCGGTCTTCCGGAGCCAAGGCCATTCCCACAGCGATTGCTTCCTCCGGGCTTTTGGGGTGAACTATATGCCCATTGACCTTGATCGCTCCGCCCAGGGATGGAGTCACCCCAAAAATAGTTTCCAATAGTTCCGTGCGGCCTGCTCCCACAAGGCCCGCAATGCCGACAATTTCACCAGCGCATATTTGAAGCGAAATTTCTGTGTGCGGATGTGCTGGAGAACGCACTTTGTCCAGCTCTAGTATCACTTCGCCGGGTTCATGGATTTTGCGATCATAAAATTCAGATAAATCTCGCCCTACCATCAATCGGACCATGGCGTCATGGTTGATTTCCTCTTTAGAAAGGTCACCAGCGTTTTCTCCGTCACGGAACACAGTTACGCGGTCGGCGAGAACTTTGACTTCGCTTAACCGGTGGGTAATGTAAATGACACTGATGCCTTGCTGCCTTAAATCCTGCACCACTTCAAAAAGAGTCTCCGTTTCCTTTTGAGAAAGACTACTGGTAGGTTCATCCATGATTAGCACGCGTGCATCACAAGACAGGGCTTTGGCTATTTCCACGAGTTGCTGTTTGCCGATGGGTAAATCGCCCACCAGCGTATTTGTAGGGAGATCAAGCCCGACCCGCTTTAGATGTTTTGCTGCTTCTGAGTGTGCTACTCTATCATTAACAAAGCCGAATCGGTTGGGTTCCCGTCCCAAGAAAATATTTGTCGCTAAATCTAAGTTGGAAGCCAAGTTTAGCTCTTGATGTATTAGAGCAATTCCTGCTGCAAGAGCCTCGCGTACATTCAGAAAGTTGGCGGGCTTGCCGTCGATGTGGAATGTGCCTGAGTCAGCCGGTTGGACACCAGCCAGGATTTTCATCAAGGTACTTTTGCCTGCACCATTTTCTCCAATTAGTGCCAGTACCTCACCCTGTTGAAGGTTTAGCGAAACTTTGTGTAAGGCGCGGACTCCTGGGAACTGTTTGCACAGCCCACTAACCTCTAATAGTGGCTTGTGGGCTGTGGTCATTTACTGTTGCTTGCCAAGTTCGGCCATTTCTTTTTTCTTCTGCCAGAACTCGTCGACATTGTCTTTGGTGACAACAAGGAAGGGAACTTCAAAGAACTTTTTCTCGGGCATCGAGCCATCGAGAATGTTTTTTAGCATTTTAACTGATTCATAACCATATTCCCATGGCTGTTGGCTGATGGTTCCTTGGGCATTACCATCCTTGATGGCCTGCAGTAGTGCGTCCTGCTCATCAAAACCACAAACCTTGATTGCGCCCGCTTTGTCGGCTTCTTTAATTGCATCAATGCAGGCAGGGGGATTATAGGCAAAGAGCCCGACCATGCACTTTAGATTTTCGTATTTGGTAATTGCGTCCTCGGCATTACTCTTGGCTTTGGCTTTGTCAAAGTTGTCGGTTCGGGTGTCCAGAATAGTGTATTTGGAGCCTTCGACGGTGAGGTTTTTGGCATCTACCGCGTCAAACTTTACTGAGCCCAGTTCCTGGATAGGTTTGTCGAGCAACTCATCTATGACTCCTTGACGGCGTTGTCTTGCATTGAGTTGTTCCAGTCGACCTACAAAGATAATAACTTCCCCGCCATCAGGCAGAGCGTCTTTGACCAGTTGGCCCAAGGCTCGTCCGGCTTTGTAGTTATTGGTGCCTATGTAGGCAATGCGCTTACTGGCGGGGGCATCCGCATCCTGAGTAATCAGTTTGCTGTTTTCGGCTACTTCATTGAGGAAAGTTGTTTGGTTTTCCGCATCGACTGGGCTAACGGCAATACCGTCTATGCCTTTAGCCAGTAGCCCTTCCATGATTCGTTTTTGATCAACTACGCCTTTGGTGGGCATGTGAACCTCGCATTTAACACCGAATTCTTTTTCCGCTATACGTACTCCTGCCGCGCAAAGGTCCCAGAAAGGGTCCACACCATTGGTTACATAGGCGATTGTGGCGTCTTGCGAGCCAGCACCAGTATCTGTTCCATTTTGCTTTGGCTTACAGCCAATCAACATAAAGGCCGTTAAAAGAGATATCGTACTGAGGGCTGTGAAGGGGGTCTTCATGTGAGAAGCTTTTACCGAGGGCATAGGCTGAGGTAAAGGAAAATGGGCTTGCTGAGCTTACAAGCGGCCGGGTTGGCGCAGGCCTTTGCCTTGTCGACGGTTATCTCCGAGTTCAGTTCGCATTTTCTCCCCGAGAGCCTGGAGCTTTTTCACGATATCTGGATGTTTGTCCTTCACATCGGTTGTTTCTCCAATGTCCTTTTCCATGTTGAAAAGTGAGAGTCCAATTTTTGCCTGACTGTACCTAGTGGGAACCCCCCCTTTGCCTCCAGGATTACCTGCCATAGTGCGGTAACCATGGGGAAAGTGTAGCTTCCACTTGCCCATACGGATGGCTTGAAGTTGCTTGCCATAATAAAAGTAGTAGGCCTCATGGGGGCTTTCATTGCTGGTGCCTTTGATCAAATTAACAATACTTTTGCCGTCAATGGGGTGGCTGGGCAGCTTGGCACCGATCAGATCGGCAACGGTGGGCAGTATGTCAATGGTCATCGCAGGTGTTTTACAGGTGCTGTCTGCTGGAATCGTGCCGGGCCACCACATCAGCGTACTCTCGCGGCAACCGCCATCGAACATGGTGCCCTTACCTTCGCGCAGCGGGCCAGCTGAGCCGGCATGGTCGCCATAGCTGAGCCACGGACCATTGTCGCTGGTAAATATGACGAGAGTTTTTTTATCGAGATTATGTTGGCGGAGAGTTTCAAGGATTTGACCCACACTCCAGTCCACTTCCATCATGACATCACCAAAAATTCCCGCTTTACTCTTACCCTTGAATTTCTCGGAAACATACAACGGGACATGCACCATCGGATGGGGTACGTAGAGAAAGAAGGGTTTGTCCTTATTTTTTTCAATGAACCGGACCGAGCGCTCTGTAAGTTGGGTGGTGATTTGCTCCTGATCCTTGCCGGTAACTCTCGGATTAATTACCTTGTTGGCTTCGATAAGTGGCAGGTGGGGCCACTTTTTAAGGCGTTCTTCCATTGGTAAATGACGTACGCCGGGATGGTAGGGCCACATGTCATTTGAATAAGGGATGCCAAAGTATTCATCGAAGCCATGCTGCAGTGGCAGGAATTTTTTGTGATGTCCGAGGTGCCATTTACCGTAGCAGGCCGTAGCGTAGCCACGTTGTTTACATATTTCAGCCAAGGTTATCTCAGTGGGATTAATGCCGTGGGTAGCCTTTGGGCCGAGAGCTCCCAGGATTCCGACTCGTACGTTGTAGCAACCAGTAAGTAGTCCGGCACGCGAGGCGCTGCATACCGCTTGGGTAACGTAAAAATCGGTGAATTTTCTGCCTTCTCTAGCCATACGGTCCAAATGCGGCGTGGGATAAGCCTTGGCTCCAAAGGGGCCGATGTCTGCGTAGGCCATGTCATCCATGAAAATGACTACGATATTAGGTTTGCTGTCTGATTGAGCAGGGAGAGAGAAAGATAAGAGGCCGATCAAGGTTAAGAGAAATAGGTGCATGGGTGTTGGAGGTTAATATCCGAAAGAAGCGTGTCAACGTAGTATGGCTGGGGTATATCAGGAGCATGTCAATGACTCAATGCGCTGAATGCACTCAGCCGATCAGTTCCAAAGCGGTTATGTGTCCTCACTGTGGCGCGCCGCCGGAAGTTGCATTGGCAAAAATAATACAGAAAGGAAATGAGCCTTTGCCTGAAGTGCTCGATGAGGCAATTCGAGCAGCTTCCATGTGGCCTGAGGGAGATCTAACTGATCATCAGCTTTCCAACATTGAGCAGATTAAGCTCGATGATCGAAAGGTTGAGGATTGGCCGGCGATGGTGGCTGGTTTTCGGCGACTCCCTAAACTTAAGATGCTCGGTCTTTCAAGGACAGGGCTGACTGATGTGGGGCTTTTAAGTGAATTTTCGCAGTTGCGATACCTGTATTTGGAGAAGAATGGAATTACCCACCTAAGCGGCATCTGTGGCCTAAAAAGTCTGAAACAGATTTGGCTTTATGGGAACTCCATACATCACGAGCAATTAATTAAATTGGAGCAGGCTTTGCCTAAGTGTGAAATTTTTATTTAGTTTACTCGGCTCTTTTTTTGGCCCGGGTAGTTTCCGGGCAGTGGAGAGGGATGCTAGCAATGAGTCGGTAAATTGCCTTGGCTTGTTTTTTATTCCCTGCTTCATAAGTTTGGTCGGCTTTTTTTAGGACTGAGCTAGCAGTTTGAATCCACCCGATCTTTTTGGCAGCTTCCCTTGCCTGTTTTATCTCAGCATCATTCAAAGCCCAACCACTGGTGCCACTTGCAAGCAGATTAGTAACATTTTGACGATGCTTTAACGTTAACGCATGCCCTAACTCATGTGCTGTGACCCTTGGAATAGGTTCATCTACTCCATTTTCTGTGGATCTCAGGCTTGCTGTATCTTTTACAAACATACCTCCCGGGCCAATGTAAACGCCATTGGCAAGGAAGCGCTTTAGGTAATAAATATGGAACTGATTGGTGGTCCGGCTGGCTTTGGGGCGCAGGGTTAGCATCCATCGTAGTTGTCTGGATTGGTAATTTTGACGGTAAATGACTGGGTTTGCTGCCGCTTCAGTGGTAATGGTTTGAATGGGGAAATGAATGCCTGCGTGACCCCAAATTCGGTTAACTTTACCGAAAATACGCTCTAAATCCTTTTTTTCTAGGGTTGTGGAAAGGCTTAGCTCTCCCTTGGTAACAAGCCTATGGACATGTATTGGGGCAACAAGATATTCGGCAAATTCTGTGTTTGGAGCTTCAATTTGAGCACTTGCTTGTAAAGTCCAAATTAGAGCGATGAGAAGCACAATAAAGCGCATCGATTTTGTGTAAATTAGTTTGCCCTGAGGCGCAAGTTCAAGTTGGAGGCAAAAATGCGAAAAATATCAAAAAAACAGGAATTAAATGCATAAAAAAAGTGTCATAAAGGGTTGCATTTTTGTGAATACATTCACAAAATTCTGAGTCGAAAATCGAACGCCAGAAAACGACCAAAACCAATCTTAAAATTTATGAAGAAGAAGCCCAGTTATCAATTTTGTGGAGGCAGTGATCACGCCTTTAATCCTAACCGCCGTGACTTTCTATCTGTAGGTGCTCTTGGGGGGCTCGGTTTGGGTATCACACTCGGCGATTTGTTGTCGGGGGAAGCCCGTGCAGCAGGCGAGGATTGGAAGGATGTTGCTAAGTCGAGTAAGCCTGGTAAGGCGAAAAACATCATCCAAATTCATCTTCCCGGTGGATCAGCTCACCAAGAAACATTTGATCCGAAATATCTCGCTCCAATTGAGTACCGCGGACCTCTCGGGACGGTTGATACCGCAATCAAGGGCGAAAAGTTTTCACAGTACCTTCCCAAAACGGCTAAGATTGCCGACAAGATTACTGTTGTTCGGAGTTTGACTCATAGTGAGGCAGCTCACGAGCGCGGAACTCACAACATGATGACTGGGGTTCGCCCAAGTCCAGCTACGGATTTCCCTAGCTTTGGCTCCATCGTTAGTCACGAGTTTGGTCCTCGTAAAAATTTACCGCCTTACGTAGCGGTGCCCAATCAAACCGGTTATGGAGGCACAGGGTACCTTGGAAGTGCCTATGGGCCTTTCAGTCTGGGAGCTGATCCTGGAAGCAGCAGTTTTAAGGTTCGTGATCTAGCTTTGCCTAACGGTATTGATGATAAGCGTTTTGGCCAGCGCAGAAGCATGCGTTCCATCGTTGATGCGCACTTTAGTTCGCTGGAGAAAGCAGACGCGCTGGTTGGTATGGATAGTTTTTATGATCGAGCATACGCCATGATCAGTGCCCCTGAAGCTCGTGCGGCTTTTGACATCAACAAGGAGCCCGCTAAGCTTCGTGATCGTTACGGGCGTAACACTGCCGGAGGCCGTTTGCTTTTGGCGCGTCGTTTAGTCGAATCTGGTGTCCGGATGGTCACCACCACATATGGAGGTTGGGATATGCACAGCAACATTTCTAGCGGCATACAGCGTCAGGTTCCGGCTTTGGATCAGGCTTTTGCAGCGTTGATTAGTGACTTGGATGAGCGAGGTATGCTGGATGATACATTGGTGATGATTACCAGTGAATTCAGTCGGACACCAAAGATTAATAGCAGTGCAGGCCGCGATCACTGGCCGAAGGTAATGAGTGTTGTGATGGCCGGCGGCGGCATGAAGCGCGGTTATATCCATGGGGCTTCTGATCCGACGGGTTCAGAACCTGATGAGGATCCGGTAAGTGTACCTGATTGGGCAGCTACTGTTTACACACTGATGGGTATTGATCCTCATCGTCGTTTGATTGGTCCGGGTAACCGTCCGATGCCCATCAACTACGATGGTGAAATTCTCAAGGACGCAATGGCGTAACCAAACCGCCCGGTAGCGACCTTTAACATTTAGAAGTATCGAACCGGGGCGGCTTCCTAGTTAAGGAGGTTGCCCTGTTTTGTTAAAAAAGAATAAATAGAATAATAATGAAAAGGACTTTGTGTTTTCTCGGATTAGCCGGATTTGTCACGCACCTAATGGCTATTGACCCACGTTTGAGTTCAGTGTCTCCACCCGGGTTTCAGGTAGGTACAGAGGTGGAGATGACCTTTAGGGGTAGCCGCTTGGATGATGCTGAGGAGATTCTATTTTATAAAAAAGGTTTTGAAGTATTGTCGATAGAGGAGAAGAAGGCGGCGAGTGTAAAAGCCAAAGTAAAAATTACAGCTGATTGCCCATTAGGCGAGCATCCGGTTCGGGTGCGCACCAAGGGGGGGGTAACTGAAATCAAAACTTTTTATGTTGGACCTTTTCAGGTCGTATCACGAGTAAAGCCCAAAGCGGGGGAGCCTCAACAAAAGCTGCCGCTGAATTCTACTGTTGCCAGTTCAGTCCCGAATGAATCTCAGGAAATTTTTACGGTTGATGCCAAGAAAGGTCAGCGTTTGTCCGCTGAAGTTGAGAGTATGCGCTTAGGTCGCGGGTTTTATGACCCCTACATTGAAATTCTGGATACCAAGGGTTTTATTCTATCGAGATCTGACGACACAAAATTATTCATTCAGGATTGTTATGCTTCAGCGATTGTGCCTGAGGACGGTACTTACACAATTAAGGTCCGGGAAACCAGCTATGGAGCTATTGGCCTTTATCGCATGCATGTTGGCACCTTTGCCCGTCCAACTGCGGTTTATCCAGGGGGAGGTCAGGTGGGCAAAGATTTGGAAGTGAAGTTTATCGATCAGGCTACGGGTGATTTTACACAGATGCTTAAAGTGCCTCAGCCGGTTAGTTTTCGTTTAACCGATGGTCGGATGGATGAGCCGAGCTTCCGCGATTTTGGTGTTTTTGCGAAACGTGATGGAGTGGTTGCTCCATCCTGGAACCGGCTGAGGATGTCAGACTTTCCAAATGCTAACGAGGTTGAACCGAATAATTCCCGCGCTGAAACAAAGCTCATTGAAGCGGATCTTCCGTTGGCTTTTAATGGCATCATAGGTGAGCCGCGTGATGAGGACTGGTTTAAGTTTAAGGCAAAAAAGGGTCAGCGCTTTGCGGTTCGCCTATATGGTCGAAAGCTGCGTTCGCCGCTCGATTCAGTCATGTACATCTATGACGCAACAAAGCGGTTAGCTAGTAATGATGATTCGGGAGGACCGGACAGTTACTTTGCTTGGACCGTTCCGGCAGATGGTGAATATTACCTGCAAGTTCGCGATCACCTTTACAATGGTGGTCCAGATTATGTTTACCGGGTAGAATTTCAACCGTTAACCCCTTCGGTTTCACTCTATGTGCCAGATGTAAGTAGATACAATACTCATACGCGTAAGTCAGTGGTTGTGGCACGGGGGAACCGTTTCCCGTTGGTTGTTCGGACACGCCGTAATAATTTCAGTGGTGCTCTCAAAATAGCAGCGAAGGACTTTCCAGAAGGTATAACCCTACATTGCGATGAGATGGCCAGCAATAAGTCTGCTCTTACATTAGTTTTTGAGGCAGCAGCAGATGCCCCGATTGCCGGAAAGCTGACTGATCTAACTGCTACATTAAGCACTGACAAACCTGATCCGGTAAGTGGGGGTGTCCTGCAAAACTATGATCTGGTTCAGCAGGGAAATAATGGTGTTTATTATCGTACGTGGGTTGATCAGCTCGCCGTGGTTGTAACTGAGGAGTTGCCTTATAAAATTCGTATTGAAGAGATTCGTGCTCCTCTTGTCCAGTCTGGCACTTTACCCATCAAGGTGATTGCCGAGCGTCAGGAAGGGTTCAAGGGTGCTATTAGCGTAAGATTGCAAATGGATCAGGGCTTCGCCACTCGGCCGCCGGGGTTAAGTTGCCCTTCGTCAATTACCATTGCTGCTGATAAAAACGAGGCGACTTACAACTTTAGCGCGAGTAGCGGAGCTGAGGTTAGGACTCATCAGATTGCCTTGATAGGTTCTTCAAGTGTTAAAGGTGGGACATCCTACGTAAGTACCCAGTTGACGCCCCTGGAGATCAAGGATGAGTTTGTTACTGGTTCAATGGCGCTGGCAAAAACAACCCAAGGTTACCCGACCCAAGTTAAGGTAGCCTTGACTCAGAAGGTGGAGTTTCCCGGTAAGGCGACAGTGGAGCTGGTTGGTCTCCCGTCGGGGGCTAAATCAACTACAGTTGAAATGACCAAAGACATGAAGGAATTGGTTTTTCCTGTGACAACAGAGCCTGGAGCTAAGACCGGCTTGCACCGTACCCTGTTTTGTCGGATGACAGTTAATTATAGCGATACAACCCTAACTCAAAGTTTTGGCGGGCGGGGCTCACTTCGGATTGATCCTCCCCCCGCTCCTCCTACTATAAAGAAACCCAGCGTGGGAGAGTTGGGGCAAATTGCACCTAAAACAGAAGAGAAGAAATAATATCTCTAATGAAGAAGTTGAAATCAACCTTAGTAATCCTCTTGGCCGTCCCGTTAGCTTTAGTGGCTGCCCCGAAACAGTTAGTCGACGTACAGGTATATCCCAAGGAGGCGAATATATTTACCAAGCGAGGCAAGCAGTCGCTTGTGGTTCAGGCAAAATATTCTGATAGTACAACTAAAGATGTAACAGCCGAGGCCAAATACACATTTGCAGATGCAAAATTTGCCAAGATGGATAAGGCGACCATTTTACCTGTGGCTGATGGAGAGACTTCGCTGAAAATTGAATTCGCGGGGCGTGTGATGACCGTGCCGGTGAAAGTGACAAAGGCGACTGAGGATCGGCCCATTGTATTTAGCATGGACGTGATGCCGGTCTTTACCAAGGGGGGATGTAACGCTGGCAGTTGCCATGGCAGTACGAGAGGGAAGGACAAGTTTCGGTTGTCGCTATTTGGGTTTGATCCACAGCGTGATTATTTTTGCCTGACCCGCGAGGAATTGGGTAGGCGAATCAATATTGCCAGACCGGATGATTCACTCCTTCTTGAAAAGGCGGTAGGTCGTGTGACACATACCGGGGGTAAACTCTTTGAGGAGAAGAGCTGGCTTTATGATACTTTGGTTGAGTGGCTTGCTGCTGGTGCTCCGAATGATCCGGCTAACACTCCCAAGGTGGTTGATTTGGAAATCTACCCCAAACAGGCCGTTTTAGAGGGTGAAGGGGCAAATCAACAGCTTACTGTTCGGGTTAAATATAGTGATGGGACTGATCGTGATGTGACTCGAGAGACTGTATTTATTTCCAATAATAGCCTTGCGGCTAAAGCAACTCCGGACGGATTGATTACTAGCGGTAAACCAGGGGAGTCATTTGTGATGGCTCGCTTTGACCAAATTACTACCGGTGTTCAAATTTTATCCATCCCTAACTTGCCTGACTATAAATTTCCCGATGAGCCAGCGGCTAACTACATTGATACACTGGTTTATGCGAAACACAAAAAAGTGCGTATTACTCCGAGCGGGTTGAGTGATGACAATACTTTTATTCGGCGTGTGTACTTGGATGTTATCGGAAAGTTGCCGACCCCTGAGGTCGTTAATTCCTTTGTGGCTGACAAGACTCCTGACAAACGCTTCAGGGTGGTTGAGGATTTGCTGAATCGTCCGGAGTTTGTGAAAATGTGGGTTATGAAGTGG
>MDSZ01064025.1_pt1 | contig 11353 bp, 8 predicted proteins | sample 811201 | NCBI WGS metagenome assembly MDSZ01 (sample SAMN05326647, study PRJNA326480) | marine metagenome | isolation source: seawater | place: Indian Ocean: North | collected 2010 | reverse complement strand
AACACCCTTAAAGATAGAAGACTTGATTCTTCTTATGGTGCAACTTTCTACCCATGGGTGCAGACAAGAGACGAGGGTACAGGACAATTAGTCTGGATTCCGCCATCTGTCGCAATGATGGGTGTTCTGGCTTCCTCAGAGGCTAGATCGGACGTTTGGTTTGCGCCTGCAGGTTTCAACCGCGGCGGCCTTACAGAGGGTGCAGCAGGAATCCCAATTGTTAATGTTTCAGAGAGGCTTTCCTCTAAGGAGCGCGACACCCTCTATGATGGGCGTATCAACCCGATTGCTTCGTTCCCATCCAATGGAATTGTTGTCCTTGGTCAAAAGACTCTTCAGGAACGCCCATCGGCACTCGACAGAATTAATGTTCGCAGGCTTGTTATTTACTTGAAGAAGCAAATCTCAATCCTTTCGACTCAAGTTCTTTTCGAGCAAAATGTCCAAGCAACGTGGGACAGATTTACTGGCCTTATCGAGCCATTCTTGGCAAACGTCAAGACCAGATTCGGTATCACGGATTATAGACTCATTCTTGATGAGACTACTACGACACCAGATCTTATTGACCAAAACATCCTCTACGCGAAGATTATGGTCAAACCTGCAAGAGCAATTGAGTTTATTGCGATTGATTTCGTAATTGCCTCAACCGGTGCATCTTTTGACGACTAAAAATAAATAAAAACACTAGTTAAACTAGTTATTGTATAGGAGAAAATTTACAATGCCATTCTGGTCACAAGCTTTTGGAGAAGACGCTGAACTTAAAGATCCAAAAAGAAACTTTAGGTTCACAGTCAGCATTACAGGAATTGCCGCGGCAAACGGTGGTCCTCTTCTGTGGTACGCAAACTCGGTTACCAAGCCAACTTTTACGTTGTCTACCACAGAGCATAAATATTTAAATCACACGTTCTATTATCCTGCTATGGTTACATGGAATTCTATTGATCTTAAGTTAGTTGACCCGGGTGGAGATCCCGAAGTCGCCGCCACGATGGCTGGTATTCTCGAAGGTGCGGGATACAGAATCCCATCTGATGCTTCTTCTAATAGTTTGTCGACAATCTCTAAAGCGCGTGCCACTGGAGCTTTAGGTAGAGTAGAAATTAAACAAATCAATGCTGATGGTAAGCCAATTGAAACATGGACTCTTTGGAACGCTTATGTTGAAGAAGTCAACTGGGGCGATCTTTCTTACAGCGATGATAAATTAACAGAAATTAGCTTAAAACTTAAGTACGATTGGGCTAGACTAGAGACAGAAGATGCGGGTGCAGCCGTAATTCTGCCAGATAACAAATTCTTCAACGTATAAAAATAGAGGTGTATATTGTCAAGAAATAGAGATAGGATGGGTGTTGATAACACCCCCCAACAAGCAGAGGCTCCTATCAATCAAATGGTAAACAACGAACAGGCGTTTTCGTTTGTTGTTCCAACTGAATTCGTAGAGCTTCCATCAAAAGGTAAATTTTACCCCCCCGGTCATCCGCTTTATAATCAAGAAGTAATTGAAGTTAAGCAAATGACTGCAAAAGAAGAGGACATCTTAACTTCTCGTTCTCTTCTTAAGCAAGGCGTTGCGATAGATAGAGTGTTGCAGAGCATAATTATTGATCCGAGAATTGATGCATCTTCGCTTTTAGTTGGCGATAGAAATGCAATTATCATATCGTGCCGCGTCTCAGGATATGGTAGCGAGTATACGACAAAAGTTCAATGCCCTTCCTGCGGCGCGAAAAGTGAGTATACTTTTGATTTAAATGAAGCCGTAATAAAAAGCGGTGACGAACATGCCGCCACGCCAAATGGTGATGGTACATTTAATACAATTTTGCCAAAGTCCAATCTTTCTGTTGATTTTAGATTGTTAACTGGGCGCGATGAGAGGTTTTTAACAGAGTCTCAAACAACCAAAAACAAGAACAAAGCAGATAGACTTATTACTTCGCAACTAAGAGGCATAATGGTATCAGTAAACGATAACGATACCCCCGAAGCGTTAAACTATGTTGTTGACAATCTGCCATCGATGGATTCTAAGCATTTAAGAAGCGTTTATAAAAATACTCAACCAAACGTGGACTTAACTCAACACTACACTTGCTCCGAGTGTGAGTACCAGACGGACATGGAGGTGCCGCTTACGGCGGACTTTTTTTGGCCTGACCGGTGAGTATATGGAGTCGGTATATGAAGTGTTTTTCTTCATGAAATATTCCGGCGGCTGGTCATTCTCTGAAGCATATAATTTGCCAATTGGTTTGCGAAAGTGGTTCTCTGAAAGGTTAGTTAAACAATTAAAAGCAGAACAAGATGCGATCAAGTCCGCTAAAAAATCAAAAGGCGGCAGCACTCAAACACTATCTGCAAATAATCAACCTAAGATTCCAAAACATCTACAATAGTATAACAAGCCCATCTTTTTGGGCTTTTACTATTTATATTAGCGAGGTTTATTTTACGTGGCTGACTTAAGTGAAATTGTTGATATATTAGAGCAAATTAGGGACGATACTGTACCCGGTTTAACGACCGCTGTTAATGATTTATCTGAGGCTACGAGAAACGCTGGTGATGCATCCCGCGATGCTGCCGGCGGCGCCAGAGAGTCTGCAGACGCCGCTGGAGAACTAACTGAGTCCATGAGAGAACTTCGTCGTGAAACCGATGAAGCTAGCGCATCGTCGCAAGCGTTTTCCGGCGGCTTGTCCAGAATGGGCGCTGGCTTGGGAAAAATTGCCAGTGGTTTGGGTGGATTAGGTAGTGCATTTGCGGGCGTGGCAAAAGACGGTCAGCAAACAGTTCAAGAGTTAATGAACTTTACTCAAGAAATGCGAAGAACAACGGGCATGAGTAAAGAGACAGCACAGATAACATATGACACAGCAGATGCGCTTAGAATATTTGGCGTTGATGCCGAGGAAGCAGCTTCCGCTACTAGAACGCTTTTTAATGAAACAAGCGTTTTTTCACAAATGTCTAGTGATATGCAAGCTAATTTAGCCGAGGAAGCCGCGTTGCTAGCAGAACTTGGTGTAAGTAACGCTGATTACGCTGCTGGTATTGAGACTAGCATGAAAGCGATGGGTATGTCAGGCGATCAGGCTGCTGATAACATGAGACAACTACGAGCAACATCAATAGATTTAGGCGTGCCAATTTCAACTCTGACAAGAAACTTTAGTGACAACGCTGATATGCTAGCAAAGCTCGGCGAGAACGGCGTCGAGGCTTTTAGTGAACTTTCAAGAATATCTAAGATTACCGGACTGGAGATGAACAAACTATTGGCAGTGACAAACAAGTTTGATACATTCGAAGGCGCCGCTGAGGCTGCCGGTAGTTTGAATGCTGCTTTGGGTGGCAATTTTGTGGACTCAATGTCGCTTATGATGGAGACCGATCCAGCAGAGAGATTCAAGATGATCCGAGACGCAGTTGATGAGGCAGGATTATCATTTGAAGATATGGGATATTTTCAGAAAAAGATGATGACCGAAGCCGCAGGATTTCAAGATGTGGGCGATTTTGCAAAAGCGATGAGCGGTGACATAAGCGCGCTAGCTGATGAGATGGGTAAAACTGACGCGTCTGTTGAAGCAGCACAGAAGGATGCTTTCACGGTTAGAACTCCCGAAGAAATAGCAAACCAAATGGCTAACGCGATAAAGCCAGCTTTTGGTGAGGTTGCAAAAACTTTAGCTGATGGTGGAGAGGACTTTGCTAACAAAATACAACCAGCAGTTCAAGAACTAAACGATGCAACAATAGCCATGACAAAAAATATGACCGGCGCAATGGACGCAGGCTTAATGGCAGTGATTCTTGGATTAATAACTTATTTACCGCAAGTTATTGGCTTCTTTAAAACCTTTGGAGCCGTTGCAGGATCTGTCGGATCAATAATCTCTGGCGCATTTAGTATAATAGGCGGCTTAATTAGCGGAATCGTGACTGTTTTAACATCAAAAATTACACTGATTATTGCTGCCGCGGTTGCTCTTGTTGGAGGGCTTGTGGGTGTATATAAGAAAGGATCTGAAATTTTAGACTTGTTAAAAAACTTTCAAATCGTAGAGGCTATCGAATTGACATTGCGCGCATTTGTTACGGGAGTAATTGCTACATTTGGTAAAATCGCCGCCCACATAGCCGAATTTTTAGGCTTTGATGCTCCATGGATAACAGAATTTAAAAATGCGTTTGATCCTAAAAACTTTGATGCCATGCTTGAAAAATTTTCGTTTTCGTTTAAAGAGTTGGGCGCCAATCTCAAGAAGTATCTTGTTGATATCCCTTTGTCTCTAGGTGAAGCATTCATCGATTTCATAGTTGAAATCCCGGGCAAGTTACTGGATGGCGGCATTGCTGGTGCAAAAGCACTGTACCAAGGCTTTAAGGACTTTTTTCAGATATCTTCGCCATCGCGACTTATGATGGATATGATAGGTGGACCATTGCTCAATGGTATAATGTTTCCTTTTACAAAAATTGGAGAAGTGCTAGATGGAATGAATCTTTTGGACGCCATAATGAAGCCATTTCTTGATTTCCCAATAAAGCTAAAAGAATTGATGATTAGCGCCTTTGAGCTTATCCCAGAGCCCATTAAAAATCTGATCACAGGTGAGGGCGGTGTTATTGACACGGCAGGTGAGCTAGCTGGCATAGCAGCGGATAAAGCAGGGGCTGTTTTTGATGCAATAGCCGGCGATGATGCAGCAAAAGAGCCATACGTTTTAAATATATCTCTTAATATGGATGGTCGAGAAATTGACAAGAAGGTAATTAATGTAGTAGGCGGCATAGCACAAACCGCAACAGGACTCTAAACAATGTCAGATAAAACAGACGATAGTAATTTCTTTTGGCAAACAAAGTATAAACGTGATACTCGATACACTGAACAACTCACCGATATAACAGATGCTTATGCCAACGAGTTAAAAATGATGATATCGTTTGCGCATATTCCATCTGGCAAAACGGTATTTTTTAAAGCATTTATAACTGATTACTCTGAAACCTTTAACAGCGACTGGAAGCCAGAAAAAGTGTACGGAAGAACAGATCCAATTTATACTTATGGTGGTACCGAAAGAAGAGTTAAACTAAGCTTTGATGTACCAGCATCTTCAGAGGGTGAAGCATACGAAAATATGACAAGAATACAAAGACTCATACAATTTCAATACCCCGCTTATTTTCAGACAGGCATCGATGGCGCTAACGGAGGCGAGTATGTCATAGGTCAATCACCACTAGTGAGAATAAAAGTGATGAACTTGATTCAAAGCAAGTTGCGTGGAGAGCCGCCATTTTCAGGCTGGGGTGATACCGCGGATCGACAACCTCTAAGTGCTGATGCACGTAGAGAAAAGATATTTAACGATTATATAAGTTCGCCATTACCTGAAAACGGTCTTTTGGCAGCTATAAATAACTTAAGTTACAATATTGAAGTTACCAAAGCACCGGTGTTTGAAAAAGCAACAAACACAGTGTTACCTCAAGTATTCAAAGTTACGGTTGATTTTGCTGCGATTCACGAAGAGACTATTGGTTTTAATGAAAATGGCATCCCTTTGGCTCCTAATTTTCCCTATGGTGCAAAAGAACAAAGAGTAGATCCGAAACAAAAGGTGACGGCAGATGCTTCATATGCATCAAGAATCCAGTTTGAGAGGGACAACCAAGCAGCTGCAGATATTGCAAAGTCAAAGTTTAATGGTGCTTTCGGTAAATTACGTAGACGTAATGCGCTGAAGAGAGGATTAAAAGAAGGTGCAACAGATTATGATCACGCCTTAGCTAACGAGGCAATGGACTCGATGTTTGATGAAGGCGGACAAGCGTTGTATTTTAGTGAAAGAGAAAAGATAAATAAGTGATGAAAAATGCCAAGATATAGAAGAACAAGAATATTTGCTAATGATGAAGAATATTATGATTACCTCCGTGATAAAAGAGGAATTAAAAAAGCCACTCATTACAGCACCCCCGTACTGAAAAACCCAACCGTTGGTCAAAGAACTTTTCTTGTCACAGATAGTCATATATGGTCTTACGGAGATAGATTCTATAGACTAGCGTTTAAGTATTACGGTGATGTGAATTACTGGTGGATTATCGCTTGGTATAACGGAGTGCCAACCGAAGCTGATATTCAAAATGGAGATTTAATTGATATTCCAATAAATCTCAATGAGGCACTCAGCGCTTTGGGAGTATAAGGCATGTCTGATCCAAACAGTGCAGAATTTGATGCATTCACCATTAGAGATGACCAAGCGGTCACTGATGCGCTACGACGTCAAGCTAGAGACGCTTACGAGAATGCGTTCAATTATATTTGGGACAATGACACTAAAACTGAATGGTACGATAACAACGGAAATTCAACCAGCAAACAATCATGGAATGATTGGTCCAACGGGATTATGGGGTCTGGCACCGGTGAGAAAAATTATTATTCAGATATAATTCAAATGATCATCGACAATGAAACTTTTATTGAAGATGCTACGGAAGAGGAATTGCGAGAATTACTCAGACCGCCCAATGATATGGGACAACTCGCACAAAAGAAATGGAATGAAATAATAAATGAGAAAAATCTTAACGATGAGTTAAGAAAAGCACAAGCCCGACCTGATACAGCGGCAGCAGATGCTGCAGCAGAAAAAGCATTTACCGATAAATGTAACGCAGTGTTGTCGGATGAGCTTCAAAAAATACAAAACGGCGTCTTGGCTGATTCGATAACTGGCGAAGCTACTCAAGAAGATGTCAGAACTAGTCTAGATACGACGGTGGATGATCTTTTCTCAGAACAAGAGAAAAAGCAAAAGTGTGAAAATCTTTTTAAGAAAAAAGCAAAAGATTTAAAAAGAGCAGCAGAACTCAAAAAAGCTCAAAAAGAAGCCGATAAGCGCACTGCAGCAGCGAGAGCCGCAATCATACCAGCAAAATCTTCTGAATTTAAGCAACAAAACTTTTTACAGGCAAAGATAATAGATTTAATACAAGAGCGCCATAGAGCACTAGCTCGCGATCCTAAACGCGCAAAAACATATCCTTATGTGGATGGCTCACCGAATGCCTCAATAATGCTTCATGGTGATCCTGCGACGTGTATAAACGACTTACTAATATACTCAGATACAGAGCAATTTCTTGCAATGAAGTCGGAGGAAATAGCGAACTTACAACCAGAGATAAGATTGTACAAGACAATAAGAGACAATGAGAACAGCAAAGATAGAAATATAGAGATAAAATTTGATACCCACACTAATAGACAAAGTTTAGAATCTCTTTTAATCAATACGAAAAAGCGAGCAACCGGTGTCGGGATAAAAGATTTTAGTCTTAAATTTGTGGGAACCGATCCTTTCGCAGCCAACAAATCATTTGAAGCTACTTTAAAAATTTATGCTGCGAGCTTTGACGAATTATTGCAACCAAGAGGCAAAACCGGAGCGAGATATAGATATATTGACTTAGCGTTGAAAACTTCTAAAGAACTAAATGAAGCAGTTATAAATAAAACAAATGGTCATAAAGTTGGAATTTTAGCTGAAGACTTATCTAGATTAGATTTTTCGATAAAGGTCAAGCTTGGCTTAAGAGTGCCAACAGGCACAGTTTCGCCAACATCATTTATAAATGACGCAATCACTAGAAATACAATAACTTTAAATTTATATCCGACAATACACTCTTTTGATTTTAAAGAGGATGGTTCTTTAATATTCGAAATTAAGTATCTACCTTTTAATTCACAAAGATTTAATGGCTCAACTTTTGATGTCTTCACCAATGATTTTATGAGGGTAAAAGATTTGAGAACTCGATTGCTCACTAAACTAGCCAGAGATAACTGTGACAACGAAGTATTAGATAAGATTAAAAAAGACCATGCTGCTGAAATTAGAGATTTGCGACAAGATGCAGTTGCATCAATAATAGCAAACTTACATGGACACAGGATGGTTAATTACTTGCAAGTTGCTCCTGAAGTTCTTGAGACTTTTACTAAAAATCCAGCAGAACTGTCTTTTGAGCAAGTGTTAGATTTAAGTAAAAGAGCGCAGTTTGTTGGAAACGAAGGATCTCCAGAGTCACTTAAAGGAGAAATACAAAAAGATGTTGAAACAGCAGAGGGCAAATTTGAGTCTCAGATTAAAAATTCTGTGATGAGCCCAACCATTGTAACGATTCCTTATGTGTTTATTAGCGACATAATCGACGTTGTGTTGGGTTCACTAACAACGACAGTTTCACCAGCCGGCTTAGCATCAGTAATAGATGATGTTTTGCGTGAGTTTGGTTCAAGCGCTATAGATATGCAAGATACTAAAGACAGCATTAGGCAACTAGAGAGAGAATATGTTAATTTGGCTCGCGACTCCATATATGGAGATAATGTTGATGAGTTAGTCCGTACTGATGATGATACCTCTGCCGCTAATGCTGGTATACGATTACCCGAAGAGGGATTTAAAGAAATTCTCGACAAACACCGATCGTTGGAGGATAAATTAGAACGACAAGAGGAAATTATGGATATTGCGATGGACTCTATCGCACAATATCAAAAAGACGCCGAAGACTTTAGAAAATTTAGAGTTGTCCTAGGACCTATAGAATTAGTCGATCCCTTTAACACAGAAAACGTTATGATAGCAAGCATCGGCGACATACCCGTTTCTTTGCCTTATTTGCAAGAATTTTTAACAGCAGAAACATTAAAAAACTCGTCCACGAAACTTTCTTTAATGAGTTTTTTAAATAGATTAATTATGAAATTGGCAAAAAATTGTATTAGTGATGACACATCTTTTGGTGGTACTTTAAAGCAAAAAGCCAGACTTGCTAAAACAACTGCGTTCTGTATTAATCAATACGACGAGGAAAAAACAGATGATTTAACTTATAACATGATGAGAACTAATAAAGTTTATAAGAAAAACGCTACTGGGCACGTAAATAATACCGATCGCGCTTATCTAAATTATTTGACAACACCGGTCTTAAATTCAGCCGAGTCTGGGGATGATCCATCCAACCCAAATTCACCCGCCAGAGAAATGAATTATTTAATATTCTTTTGTAACAGAACTCCGCCAATAGGAGATTATATTGGCAACCGATCGGTTGATGCAAAAAAAGGTATCCATCATTACTCGGTTGGTAGAGATAGAGGTATAATTAAAACTATTTCTTTAACAAGAGCACCAAATAATGGCAAAAAAGAGGCTAGGTTCGAACAGGAAGGTTTTGATGGATTACAGCAGTTGCGTGAAGTTTATAACGTTGATGTTAAAAGTTTTGCAAACTTCAATGTATTCCCCGGTACCAAGATTTTTGTCGATCCACAAGGTTGGGTGCCAAATATAGATAGTGAGACTTTAGCACAAATAGGTACGGTTGGTGGACTAACGGACTTTGGAATAGGTGGATATTACGATGTTATAACAGTTGAACACAATTTTGGGATAGGGCAGTTTGATAGTCAGTTTACAGCAAAATGGGTTGCACAAATTGAGAGCCCCAGAAAGAACAAAGAAAAAGGAAACCCAAACAGAAAAACAGCATCAAAATGTAAAACGTTTGAACAAAAACAATCAGCACAGCGAGAAAACGCCATGGAGATGCTTGAAGAACGTATGGAATTTGCAGGTGATTTGGTGCAAACAGCAACACACAGAATAAGCGCTTTAGCTGATACGGCGCTAGATAAAATAGCAGAGAGCGCCGGCGGATTTATTGATAGGGCTGCTGATTTCTTTGGAAGCCCCAGCGAAGCACCGTAGGTAAAAGGAGAACAAATGTCAATATTATATAAAGAAAGCAACGAAGAAGGTGCCATGGAGCTTTTTGAAAAAAAAGAGTTTTACGATATCGACACCTTTTCAAGTCATCCAAATTTAATGGATTTTGAATTTGCCGAAAGAATATTATACGGTAGAGTCGATCAGTTTTATCAAGCAATTGTTCCCAAAGATTATATCCTTGAACTAAAAAGAATACCGTCTGATTCAAACACTGCTCAAACAACATACGCGCTTAATTTTGTTGTCGATGTTTTTGAAAAGTTAAGAAAACAATTTAACAAAAAACAAATGCGTGGCGAGATATCAAAAAGTGAAGATTTCTTAAGCAACATAACAGCTTATAAGGCTTATGTCAGCCCCATTGATGCATACAACAAACATGTTGATACTTATCTGCAAGCATTTGAGGCGATTGTAAGGGACAAAGACATTAGATTTTTAAATTTTGAAAAATTTATTAGAATGTTAATGCCGTTTCTCAAAAAAACAACAAGAAAGAGACCGTTTACTTTCCCAGCTTTCATGAAGAGCACTTATTGCCCGATGAACGTTTCAGGTCTTGTGATCGAAGTAGCTGATATTAAGTGTGACAATGACTTAGAAAAAATAAAAAACTTTTACGAGAGTAAGAATTGGGACTTTTATTTAACAACTTGCAATAACATGGGATTTATGGTCGATAAAAATAATCCTTGGCGTCTGGTAGCTGATATCGCATCAGCTGAGATGCAACAACACGCCGCTTTATATGGCATACCGAATGTATACCAAATGTTGAACGTTGCTTACAGAAAAGCTCACAAAGGGTATTTAGATACTTTCAAAGTTATAATGTATAATATGTACAACAAGCTTAAAACTGAAAGATTTACAACTTTGACGACAACACAGCAAAATGGATCGCAAATTGTAGTTCGCGAGACAGTCAACTATAGCTACCAAGATTTCACTACACAGTATGATGACGCTTATTTCTTAAACTTATACTGTATGATGCGTTTTAGTGAAGATGAGGCTGTGTATACAAAAGAAGAACAAAGGAAGATTATAGACAACGTTATACAGCTTTCAAACACCAGTATAGATCGAGCCATGGATGCTTTTGAAACTATTTTGAGCAAAACGGTTGACTATCGCGGTTCTTTAAGCTATATTAATAACACTTTGAAGTAAGACGGGGAAATTGTGTATTTTCAAGCTGTTGATGATAAGAGACATTGCGTAGGTATATATTACGATGGACACTTAGTGTTCGATCCGTCTAAGTTTCCCAAATCTCTCAATAATTTTAAAACTTGGAGATATTCTGGATCTATATCTGATGATTCTGTGAAGTACGGCTGGCTAATGTGCGGTGGTAAGAATCTTAGTGAGGCGTGTCCAGAGCACCTTAAGGATATACTAAATAAACAACAAAAGAAGATGCGAGCTTTCAAAAAATCTTTTGAATTGGCAAAAGTTGATTTTCGAGAGCATTGTTTTTTTGATTTAGTACCACATGATTT
>MDSZ01023695.1_pt1 | contig 11353 bp, 23 predicted proteins | sample 811201 | NCBI WGS metagenome assembly MDSZ01 (sample SAMN05326647, study PRJNA326480) | marine metagenome | isolation source: seawater | place: Indian Ocean: North | collected 2010 | reverse complement strand
GGCTGCGATTACTGCTCTTGCTGCTACTACTTTTAGTCTTTCAGTTCTACTAACACTAGAATACGGGGAAGCACTCATCAGCCTCCTCTCAGCCCTCTTCTCTCAGCCCTAAATCAGAATTGCTCATCTTCAGGGTAATTGTGTACGCTGTGTTGTGTGGGCAGTGGCCAAATAGCCACCGTTAGGGCTCTGCTAGCTGTATGGTCCCTGTCGACGATAGTGCTGCCCTGCAACGAAGACATAAAAAAAGAGAGCTAAACGTAGCTCTCTGACTTATACCATACCCTCAAGGAGACGTATATAATCTTTCTCCCTGCTGCTCTCCGACGAAGAGAGGAGGTGGGCGCCGCGGTCTGCGCTAGCACTATCATCGCACCCGCGGTGGGTTGTGCAACCCTCTTACGTCTCGTCTCTGTCGTCGCGCTCTATCCCGTGTGGGAGATGTGACGACCGTCTTGGACCCCGACGCGCAGGAATCTCACCTGCCACCCGTGACTTTTCCTTCTCTCTACTCGCTCATACTGTATCTCCACCAACCATGTATCTATTCTATCACGCGGCGCAGCGTTTTACACTAAAAAAATGTTTTATTTGCCTGGAAAAAGTGTAACAAAATCAAGGTCTTAGACGACTGTGTAACATTATTCGTTACGGTCGACGACTGTGTAACATTGCGATGTTACAAATGTTTCACGCGCATTGGGAAAAAAATTCACTCCGGGCCGCGCTAAATGGCGCCTCGGCAAGAATTGTGGATAGGTCGTTGTAAAAAAGAGATTCGCGGGGTATACTGGAATTGCCGCACCTATTTATACACGAGGAGAGAGACATGAGACAAGATTACGTAGTTGAAATTCTGCCCGACGGCCGCGCCGCTCTGCGAATCGTGATCGTCGAAGACGAGTATCCTCCCACGCAAAAAGATTTTGAGGACGCACCTGAACGCGGCGTTGTGGAAATTCCGATTCACGAGGAAAATCCCGCCGTAATTACTTGGGAAATGTAGGTTACCTCTTATACATCGGGTCGCTCCGGTCTATATTTTGTCTAGGTTATTTGACATGGAGACCTTCCGAATGCAAGAGTTGTGAAGTTAAAAGCGTAGCACGATGAGAGCCCGTAGTTCCGTTGCCCGGGATCTCGCTTATATTTTAGTTAGTAGGTGAACCCCTGTGACGAACTACACAGGGTAGTAACCAGATGAGTATGATTTAGTAGATGTAGAAGTGGAGACGACGAGTGCAAATTTTCCGCGTACCTGATATAATAGTACTATAAGGACGGAAAAGGCGAGGTGCTCCATGTCAAATGACCCATCTTCAGACGATCCCACAAAAGGGATGTCGTGGGCAGAAAAGAAAAAGCACGCAGCGAAGCAAGCGCGCGCTGCAAAACAACGTGCCATTGAGGAGGCAAATCTCGCTGGAGACCAAGAGCTATATCAGAAGCTCGTTGAAGATTTTTATAAAGCGAAGGAAGAGCGGGCAGCTGCCAAGAAAGCCGGCCGTGACCTAAAAGCGCAGATCAAAGAAAAGCTCCCATCAGGTGGAGGACGTAAGTGGGCGGATAACGATATCGCTCGTGCAGTGCGATCAGGTCGTGCCGCACCCGGTGTTGGCCGCAAAACGCGTACACAGTGGAACATGCAAGCAGGTGATATGGTTCGCCTGGTGAACAAAGCCGAAGCGTGGACAGAGAACTACATGGTGAAGGTGTTGGGTAAGGGATCGATCGGTATCCTGCTCGATCCGCCTACTGGTGACCGTGTCGCTGTCATGTTTGGCCAAGACGTTTTTAAAATTGAGTGTAAGAAGCTTCGTCCAATTCGGGAAGAAGACTAAAAAGTGTAACAAAATCAAGGAGTTAGACATGTGGAATAAGTTCATGGCATTTGTATATTCGCGTACGTTCAGCGGCCTGTTGGCTCTGGTTAACGGATATTTCTGCTTTGCGAATCTCAACGCCGGTAACTGGGGTTGGGCAGCTGTTGCAGGATTCTTTACCTGGCTCATGGCAAAGCAATACTTAGAAGCGCGCTAAAATAATAAAAAAAGTTTAGTGTTCGTGTGCAAATATTGTCTACATGGTGTATAATATAAACATAAGGAAGGAGGGGATAGGCTTCTTCTTCCAAAACTCGGTTCATAAATCTAGGAGATAACATGGACATCAAAACTTTCAAGACCGTTGCACACCGCCTCCCAGCCGAAATGGCTATTCTGATGCGGGGTCCGACGGGTGTCGGTAAATCATTCCTTGGTAAGGCCATCGCGGACAGCGAGGGTCTCCCCTTCATCGATGTTCGCCTCAGCGTTATGTCTGAAGGTGACGTTGCTGGTTACCCCGACCTTGAGGGTATGAAGAAGAACGGTATCATGACGATGTGCATGCCTTCCTGGTTTATGCGCGCTGTCAAGGAGCCGGTTGTTCTTATGTTGGATGAGATGAACCGTGCACTTCCTGGTGTTCAGCAGTCGGCCTTCCAGCTGGTTCTGGACCGTGAGCTTGGTAACGATGAGGACGGTGTTCCTTACAAGCTCCACCCTGAGACTCGTATCATCGCCGCTGTTAACCACGGTGCTGAGTACGACGTCAACGATATGGACCCTGCTCTGCTTCGTCGGTTCTGGGTTTGTGACATCGAGCCTACCTCCACTGACTGGATTGAGTGGGCTAACGAGAACGGTATTGACTCCGTGTTGATTGACTTCATCCGTCAAAACCCTGCTCACCTCCGAGTTGACCCTACCCAGGTTGAGCCTGGTACGGTTGCTCCTAACCCCGCCTCTTGGCACCGGTTGGATACGTCTCTCGCTCACATGCAGATGGCTCCTTCCACCGTGTGTGGCCAGCAGAACCCTGGGTTCTTCGCTGTCGCAAGTGGTTTCGTTGGTACTGAGGCAGCTATCGCCCTGACCGACTTCGTTGAGAAGTACGAGTTGGTGCTGACCGCTGAAGACATCCTTGATAACTACAAGGACGTTGAGGAGCGCGTTGCTGCTCAGACCGCTAGTGGTTTGGCACACGTTATCGAGAAGTTGTCTACGCACTGCAAGGACAACGAGTGGTCAGCTAAGCAGGCCAAGAACGTGGCTGCTTTCGCAGAGACCCTCTCCGGAGAGCTGCTGGTGCAGATGTGGAACTCGGTGTCTAACACCCAGAACCTGCCTAACATCCAGAAGATCCACAAGCTGATTGGTCAGCGAGTGGTCAAGGCAGTTCAGGAAAGCCGTTCGATCAGCTAATGAGTCTTGTACAGAGCTCAGCCACACTGCTCGCGTGTCGTCTCCTAGCGACCCGTCAGGAACCGAAAGGTTAGGTGGCTAGAGCTCCTGTACATTTTCTGCTGCATACGTATATTTTTTAGATTCGGAGAAACGCTTTATGAACGACAACATTGATGTTATGGAAGAGGCACTACGCACCCTCGAGGCTATACTAGAGGATTCCCATGACTGGAACGCAGGTGAACTGCCAGAACACTTGGAAGGTGCGATTGAGGCACTCAACGAGGCAATTGCTAACAGTTCAGCCGCAGAGGAAGAAGAAGAGGACTATTAAAAAGTCCAACAATATCAATAACTTATGCGCCCGTAGCTCAGCAGGATAGAGCAACGGCCTTCTAAGCCGTGGGTCGCAGGTTCGAATCCTGCCGGGCGTGCCATATAAAGTTGAGATTAAATTGTGAAGTGAGTGCAAATACGCGCAGAATAGGGTATAATAGGTACATAAGGTAGGAAACAAGGAGTTACCATGGCAGATAAAGGAACCAGCACGGACCTCGCACCGGTTAAAGAAGCAACAGATGCAGAGGCAGCTGCCTTCCGCCTGGACCCACACCTGATTGGTCTTATGTGGGATGAACCCTTCTTCAGCAAGATCTTGCGTACGGTAACCAAGGTCAAGACTGACAATATCCCTACTGCTGGTGTCCTCGCCAAGGACGGCGATATTAAGATGTGGTGGAACCCTAAGTTCCTTGCCGGCCTTACCTCTCTGCAGGTTAAAGGCCTGCTTAAGCATGAGTGCTTCCACCTTATCTTCGAGCACACCACCACGCGCAAGCACGATCCTCACATCGTCTGGAACTACGCCACTGACCTGGCTATCAACAGCATGATTCCAGAGGACGAGCTGCCAGAAGGTGGTCTCATCCCCGGACAGGCTTTCAAGGAGCTGACCGAGGAAGACAAGGCTAAGATGGGTGAGGAACGCGTTAAGCAGTTCGAGGCTCTCTCTAACCTTATTGCTAGCTTCCCCAAGAACGAGTCATCCGAGTGGTACTTCGCGCGGCTGATGGAAGATGAAGATGCTAAGGACGCACTGACCAATCCTGCTGGTGGCGGAGAAGGTGGTGAGGGTCCTATGATTCCTGGTACGATGGATGACCATGGTGGCTGGGATGAGATGAGTGATGAGGAACGTGAGCTCGTTAAGGGTAAGGTTAAGCAGGCCCTGGAGAACGCAGTTAAGGAATGCGATCAGAGTGGTCAGTGGGGCTCGGTAGGAGCCGAACATAGGGCCACCCTCCGAGAGATGATCAGCAAGGAGATCGATTGGAAGGCGGTGCTTAAGCAGTTCTGTGGCATGTCCCGCCGTGCTGACCGCACCTCCAACATCCGTCGCCTCAACCGCAAGTACGCTGGTATCCATCCCGGTGCCTACCGCTCCTACACGTCCTCCATCGCGGTGTACGTTGACCAGAGTGGCTCGGTCGGTGATGAAGACCTTGCCCTCCTCTTCGGTGAGCTACGCACCCTGGCTAAGCACACGGAGTTCACCCTCTACAACTTCGACACGGAGGTTGATGAGAGCTCGGAACGCGTGTGGCGTGGTAACAAGGCTCCCGGTATGCAACGCACTCGCTGCGGTGGCACGGACTTCGAGGCACCGACCCTGCACGCGAACAAGAACAAGAGCCGGTTCGACGGCTACCTTATCCTCACGGACGGTGAGTGCTCGGAGCCCAAGACGCCTAACCGCCTCAAGCGGGGATGGGTTATCACCCCCGGCCGACAGCTCTACTTCGACGCTCCACGCCGGGACTTCAAGATCCAGATGAAGGAGCCAAAGTCGCGCGGTTAAAAAAAAGATCAACAATATCAAGGGGTTAGATGAATGCTATACGACGTAGGGGTAGTGCTAGTGGGTTGCTGGCTAGCCATGAGCCTAAGAGAGAGATACAGGGACTGGCGACGAAAACAGCCGCCCATGTGGTAGGGCTCCTCAGACAGCATATAGGGCCCCATCTGCGAGGGCTCCCATTTGCCCCTATATTAGCCCCCTTCAGAGCCCCTTCCCAGAGCTCAAAAAGGGCCTACTTTTAGCCCCTCCCTGCATACTCAGTCGGGCTTCTGCGGGGACCTTGCCTAAGTCTCGACCCAAAATTTTCTTCGCGGGAAATCGGGAAAGCTTTTACTTTATACTATCGTTGACAGAAGCATATAATTAATCATACACACACAAGAGGAAAAATTGCCATGAATCCACTATACGAAGATAAAGCTCTAGAGATGGCGACAAAGTACAGGGACATGAGAGACATGTTCCCGTCGAGCAGTATGTACCGTGAAGCCGTGTATCAGTACCAAGATATGGCACGCGGAGGAGACGGCGGTCCGCTTGGATTTGAGCCCGATGATTGGAGGGAGCTTTGCGTGAACAACATGCTCCCCGTGACCACAGTGCCCACGTGTCGCAACTACAACTACCCCAACTACCCGGACTCGTACTTCGAACGTGTCCTTAATCTTCTTGGAGAAGACCATGTCTACTAGACCAAAGTTCGCAGTAACACTGGCCAAGAGACAGACCCCTCAGAGTCGATTCTCGTGCTTCGATGGTACGTGGGAGGAGCTTATTGAGATTTGTGAGGAGGCTTATAACGATATCAAGAAGAGAGAGCCGGGATATAGGGACGGGGTGGTGAGGCTACTAGTCGATCCGGCGCGGTTTAAAACAGGTGTTACAAAGCTTCAGCCCGGCCAGGTGCTATTCGGTAAGTTCAGTAGTCGCCAACCCGGGGAGGCCCCCCGGAAGCAGATCTGTGCTCGCGGGGAGAAGGTCCCGGCCAAGCATGTGGAGATTATCATCTACAGGGAGGACGTTCTGGCGGAGCAGGAGGGGTACGAGCCGGCAGCCGAGTGGGAAATCATCAGCATCAACGCTAGCCCAGAGACCTATTATGTGCCGATTGCCCCTATGACGCTTATGTACAATCACTTTGAGATGGACGGAGGCACAGCAACAGGCATGTCTGCAGAGGAGTTCGAGGCCGCACTACGAGAGAGCCTCGAGTACTGGCACGACAAGGCCCTGTGCGGATGAGTTTTTCGGCCCAAGTTCATTAGGGCAAGAGCCCTAATTTCAAAAAAATTTCTTCCGAAAAATTTTCAAAAGTTGCTAGTACAGCCTGTCGTCGACAGTGTACAATTGCTTAGATAGAGGTCTAAAATAGCTATGAAAGTAACAATCAATAGAGTAAATCCGGCGGGGCATATGCGGGTCCCGAGCCACCCGTACCCCCAATGTAGTCTTTTCAGGGGCCCAAAGGCCGGAATGTTGACGTAATGACAGACGTAGGCCGTTCTCGATACTTTGAACCCATCCAAAAGGGAGATCTCGTTAAGGTAAACGTGGTCCCTGGAACAGAGTCGCCCGATGAATCCCTTCTTACAGGGGTAGTTCTCGATGTCTGGCCGGCCAATGTCTATGAGCACAGTGAATCTGTTATTCTAATAGGGGGAGATACGCGGCCCCAGCGTATTGTTGTTCGCACTAGTTACCTTACACGTCTGGAGGATCCTTGAGATATCCGATTCGCAAAGGCTGGTTTCGTAGGGTAGAGTGGCGCATGGCCCTCTTAGCTTTTCTTATAGCCTCTGCGATCTGGTATTGGGTTAGATATCACTCATCTGGCAGCCCCCTTGAGTGCAAGGAACCCTTATTCGACCATGACAATGCTTTGTTGGAGTACAGGGATTGTCTAGAGAGGCGCAGGATGTCCTCTGTTAAACAGAAAGACGATACCGGGGTATTACCATGAGTAGCAACGGGAGATCATTCTAATGTATTCTGGAGACATTTGGCTTAGCGGGCTCTACGCCCTGCTCGGTCTAATAACTGTTGGACTTTTCATTCTGGTTATATATTGGAATCGCCGCGCGTATTATAGTATTAATCGGCCCAAACGGACGGTCCGAAGGAAGGTCAAAATGATGACAGGCAGTATGGGAAGAGATCCAGTCACGGATTTACTAAACAACAGACCGCTTGGAGGTGTCTACCTCCTGGGGGATGGTGATGTAGTCCCGTTTCTTTCTGCTGCCCCTGATGATGCCGACGATGAAGAGACCATGGAATATGAAATGGCGCAAATGGCCGTTCGTTACGTTATGTACGCTTTAGATCGCGATGACTGGAAGCATGAATTCGCTGAGTGGGAAGCCACTCTGGAAGAATCTCTCCGCGCGAATGCTGAGGCGGTTAGACGAAGTCGGCTTAGGGCATCTTTAAGGGTGATTCCCGGAGGAAAGACTGAAGAAGGGGATGAGCAAGATGAGTGAAACCAAAGATCCGAGCAACTCGCCACCGGTTGAGCCTCAAAGGTCAACTGCCCCGCCTTCGGCGGGTAGTAATGCGTTAATGCAACGTCTGTCTAGTGAGTTCATTACTGCACAAAACTCCATGGATCGTACGGTTACTAACCTGCGCACTAAGATGAGAGCCATGGGTGCCAAAATTGAACATGTTCTAAACCAGCTTGAAAGGGAAGGTCCAACAGCCGGCGTGGGACAACTCGCCGGAATCGGCGAGGAGGGACTCGCCGTTGAGCGTCTGGCTCGACAGCTTAGAGAGCAGAATGAAGATATTGAAAAGAGTATCGATGCCGCTAGGGCCTGTTCTCGGAGAAGCGGGGTGTGAAGGTTTCATGGCTGTACCCCGGCCTTGCCCTTAAAGTGAAAAAAGGCGTATATGTCGGAGACTCGGCTCGGCAAAATGCTCGCCTTAAGTTTCTCACCCTTTCTAAAGACATGGGCTGGTGGAATGACTTCTACCCCGGAGAGAACGAGGTTCTAATTTATGTGGGGGAACAACGCTCTGAGCAAGGGCGTCTCCTGCGGGAGGTCCTATGGCGCGGGGTGTGTCGGTGTGTTCGTCCATATGATTGGCGCTATTTTGAGCTTCTAGAAGAAGACGAAGAGACTACTAAAATATTGTAAATGTCCCCCTGGATGTCTATATTTTTACTTACGGCCCCTTGGCGGAATTGGTAGACGCATGGGACTTAAAATCCTTGGCCCATATGGGCGTCCGGGTTCGAGTCCCGGAGGGGCTACCAAATAATAAAGGAGAGAACATGAAACTAGTTCGTATTGAAAAGAAGGTCGGTACCGATAATGTTATCGTTAACCCCTCACAAATCTGCTGCATTGAAGTGGATGATAATTGTGTAGTTCTACGCATGGCATGCGGTCGTGGTATTCAAACTAAGTTTACCGATGTTGATCACGCTGTTGACTATATTCAACGATCTGCATTTGTTGCTATGACTCAATAGGCTTGCTATGTTAGAAGCTATTGGCAACCTAATACTGTGCCTTATGATACTCGGATCCGGTGTGTTAATTGTGTATGTTAATGTAAGGGAAAATCCTTATGAAAAAGAGATTAAAGGTCCCTATCAAAAAGATGACAATTAAAGTCGCGCGCCGGCGCTAGCGCGCCGAAAAAAAATTTTTCGAAAGTTTCGGTTTTGAGTGCAAATCTCCCCGATGTGGTGTATAATAGCTATGTAATCAAGGAGGATTATATGACCATTCAGATTGGCAACCACGTTCGTTCTTTTGACTTTCACTATATGCGTGATCTAGAAGGTCCTCGCTCCTGTTATATGGAGGGTGAGGTTACCGATATCGTAGAGCACCCACATTATGGCTATAAGTGCTACGAGATCCAAGTGACTCGAGTCATCGCTGGGGGCAAGGAGCGGTCGGAGCGTCCAACAACTATCTACCCTCCTGTTAATGGTACACCTACTACTATGGGTCGAATCACCGACGGTGTGGAGCTTATCTAATGTCACTTAATTTTTCAGAATATCGTTTTCTTCAAGATCGGAATGGTTGGGGTCGACCTGACTCCCGAGGAGACGGTTGTGTTGTAGTTCCGTTTGAGGCTGTGCCGTTTGGTTCATTTGGTCAGCCGCCTGAACGTATCGATGTGGTCGACAACCGCGGTCGTAAAGTTGTATATACTGGCGGGGGCGAGACCTACTACGTAGATTCTAAGGCAGGTACTAAGGAGTTCGCTGGTTGGTCTTACTTCGAGGAGGAGGCATCTGAAGATTTGGATGGACCATGTGTTCAGTTGTTTATTCTTCACCCCGAATATCCCGAAGAATCTTACCTTACTGTTAATGGAGCCGCCTAATGTGGGTATTCTATCATGACGTTGTTTCTACTACAAGTAGCGCTTTTTCCATGGGCGGTGCTCTTGCTAGCTGGGTTGTATTCACGGGAATTGTTGTGATGGTGCCCACTTACCTTGAAAGGCGAAAGCCATGACAGACCTTCTCATCGGTTGGGGCTTTGCTTTCGTCATCTCTTTCACATTTATCATGACATGTTATATTCTACCCAAGAGAAATAAAAATGACAATGAGTGACTATGGGCAACTCGCCCTATTTATTGGTGGGCTGTTTGCCCTCGGCATGGTTTTAAACACTGTTTCCGAAGTGGTATACTGGAAGGTATACGATTGGTATCTCTCTAGAAAAAGCAAAGAGAATGAAGAAAATTAAGACGACCGATCGGAACGAAGTTTTCCGCGGACAGATATCATTTCTAGAGTCCCTCTTAGAGCATAAGGGGTATGACGTGATTTACCAAAAGGACGCCGAGGATCGGGTTGAGTTTGAAACTAAAACGATTTTTATCAACTCCAGAAATCATCCCGAAAATAAGTTTTATACGCTTCTTCATGAAATCGGACATATTCTAGTGGGAGAAGACTGGCCTACATTTCAAGCAGACCACCCCATGTACGTCCACTCTCCGGAGGGCGCGCCACTAGATGGCCGCCACGAAAGGAGTCATGCCTATAGGGTTTCCTTGATATCAGAGGAAATCGAAGCGTGGAAACGTGGGCGTAGATTTGCAAACTCCTTAAGTCTCTATGTAGACAACGACAAATACGACAAGCACATGACACTAAATGTTATGTCATACATTGAATGGGCAGCCCGATGAGTGACTATGATAGGGACGTACTTTACGTCACAGCAACAACTTTTAAAGAAATTAAGTCAAATCGTGAAGCAGGAAAGAAAATTGCTGCTATCAAGACTCTTCGATCTGCAACCAAGTGTGGCCTTAAAGAGGCTAAACATGCTATCGAGCGATGGGCTGGCGAACGAAACGACGGCCCGATCCTTGCACCCTGCTATGATATCGTCAATGTGACCCTTCGCACACCTGATGGTGATGTTACAGTCGACATGGAGGGACTTCAATTGACCGGGCTGATGGCGATGACCACCATGGGGCTGGATACATGTCGAGCTGTCCTGTCGCTTCATGATACGATTCAGACATGGCGAGACAATATGGGTGCCCTATTCTTTGAAAACAATGAAGAAAAAAGTGACGCTGTATAGGTGTACATTTTAGTTTCAGTGTTTATATTCTATTTGACATTTCTAGAAGCACGTTGCTTCTAAATTGAAGAGAAAATCATAACAAAAGGAGATAAAACATTATGAGTACTCTTTTCCCTATTACCCGATTTGGCGGGCTTTCTGCACTCGACAAGGACTTTGACAGCCTGTTCAACACTTTCTTTGGTGATACCGATCGCCTTCGACGTGGAAGTGCAGTTCTTACTGTACCTCGCGCGAATGTGACCCGAAATGATGAGGGTTACAACATCGCACTCGCTGCCCCGGGCATGTCTCGCGACATGTTTAATATTGCAGTCGAGAATGGACATCTTAACATTTCTTCGGAGATTCAAGATGTTGGCCTTGATGAGGGTACTTCATACACGACCAAGGAGTTTGGTTACAGCTCCTTCACCCGTTCTTGGCAGCTTCCTGAGTCTGCTAATGCAGAAGCCATTACTGCTCGATACGATGCCGGCATTCTTAATGTTAGCATTCCGACCCTTGAGAAGGGATCTAGCAAGTTTGTGATTGACGTAGAATAGTTAACTACACTTTCTACTAAATAGAATTAAGGGTGTGCTTTTTAGCACACCCTTTTTTTGTTTCACCGGTGCTGATATCTGGCGAATCTTCTCTAATTGTTAGTTTCGCGATTTTATTTTCTTTGCGAATCTTATATGTCTTCTCTG
>MDSZ01218784.1_pt1 | contig 11354 bp, 19 predicted proteins | sample 811201 | NCBI WGS metagenome assembly MDSZ01 (sample SAMN05326647, study PRJNA326480) | marine metagenome | isolation source: seawater | place: Indian Ocean: North | collected 2010 | reverse complement strand
TTCTTATATTGGGTATATAAAAGTCTAGATATAAAACAGATCTCCTGTGTAATGCTGTGCTTCCGGGAAGTTTTACCTCCTCTAGAATTCTGTAGCTACTGTATAAATCTGCCAGTAGATTCCTAGCTCTTATGTGGTGCTTTGATCTTTTTCTTTTGTCGTTTTTGAGTACGTCATATTTTGATAAGTTCCAGACATACTCTCTACCGTTAAGGCCTACAACTTTCAAAACAGCTCCCTAACACTCTCATATACAAAGTTGGTTATACTCGGATTCTCGTTTAGGAACTCTGAGAGGTTATTAACGCCTTGGAATTTAAAAAACTTCTCCACATCCTCTTGAGACTCGGTGTTGATGTTGTTGTCTTTTAGAACTTTAGATATGGCCGGGTCATCCTTGCACTCCGCCGCGCATGATATGGTGTACCAAGCTCCGGCGGCCTTAATTAACCTGAACTCACACGCAATATGAATGACTTCTTGGACTTCATCTATTCCCACCCCATATTTTATCCAGCTTTCAGCCGTTGAATTTGGTGTACCTCCGGCGTTGGATGTTAAGATTTTCCAGTTTGCTATCTGGCCAACGTGTGGCCCAGTATCTTTGGGTACTTGCCACCTTCCTCTGTGGGTTATAGATATATTTGTACCAGCCTGATACTGTATCATGTTTCCACCGTCTGTCATCTTTGCTGGCGCCCACCTACTTCCACCGGTGTTGGCTATGTTGTGCAATATGAATAGTGCTATTGTTTTATTCTTCGTTACCTGACCACCTATACGCTTTAAAAACATTGATAGCAATCTTGGGAGCGCATTTCTAACTCCAGTCCTGATAAGTCCCTCAAGCTCATCTTTGGGAACCATGCTTGACACAGAGTCTACTATAATCACGCACTCTGGATCATTGTTAATATAGAATTCAATTATGTTTAAGTAGTCTTCTGCGCACAAAATCCTATCATCGGTGGACTCTACAATTATTATATCATCAGGGTTTAGAGATTTTATACCCTCAAAGTTTTGTATGGCTAGTCGTCCTTCTGTGTTTACGTATACAACTTTCTTGCCAAGTTTTTGACATTTGCCAGCGAAGTGTAACGCTGTTGTGGTCTTGCCTGTCTTTGGGTCTCCAGACATAACCACGCAGCTACCCTCTCTTATACCACCACCTAAAGCTATGTCTAAAGCTGGAGAAACGCTGAGAACCTCAAGGCTAGTCAGGTTTTCTAGAACTTCAGTGCCATGCCTGACGACATCACCATACGTTGAGACAACTTCGTTACTGGTTGGATCATTCTTGAACTTATTAACTTTCTTTTTTGCCATCTAATTTCCTCAGCATATTTATGTTTGATTTTTTCTTATAGGTTCGCCTAGTCCTAGTCTTGGCATTCTCGGCTACTTCAATTGTAGTTGAATTCTCATTGTTTTGCTCGATAATTTTTGCGTATTTTTGGATTATACCCTCTAAAGGTGGAAACCGAAGAGAATACATACGCTTACACTCGGTTGAATTAACAGATTTAACGACGGCGGCTTCGGGATATTTTTTAAGAAGTCTATTCGCTAGTACAACTTGGTACTGGTAGACCTTTCGCCACTTCGGTAGATTCCAGAATTTATGAGCTTGCGTGCCTGAGTTTTCTTTCTCGGCCATTCTGGTGCATACTATTTCAGCTAGGTATTGAGCACATGTGCAATATTCTCCCGTTGATGGAGATTTATACCTGCTCTTTTCTGTTCTTTCTTTTGTCATGGTTGTATATTATAGCTTCTTCAAAGCAATTGTCAAGACCTTCTTCAATATTTTCTTCTTCTATAAGCTCTGGGGTTAACCACCTCCCCTTGCTTACTACATCGTCATCAAGTGTCCCTATAGTGTAGTAATTCTTGACGCTTCCACCAACTTCTCCTAATATTGATCTCACAAGGTATACGCCATCTGAGTTTTTGGTGTCAACTTCTACGACGTGAGATCTGTACTGTAATTTTATCGTATAAACCGATAAGCATTCGTCTTCGCAGACCTCTTTGAGTTTAAGCCACTGTTTATAGTCTTTGAAGTATACCTCTTTTCCATTAGATAAGCACACCCTTATCCAGATAGCTCTTTTGTCTTTCCTGTATTCACAAATCCATGCGTCATGCGTAGTTATAAAATCATTCATCTTTAATAGCCACCGTGCACTGGCGCGTTCTTTCGGGGGAATTACCTCTAGACTTAGAGTCGGATATAGATGATGCATTTTCCGTCATGGTAACAACACCCTCTCGTCTAGCCATCTGACTTCCGGCGGTGAGCCTGTGTTCTTCTGGATTGTCTTTTCTGAACTTATCTATATACTTCTGGATGGTAGCTATTGGTCTATCTAAGTCCTTAGCTATTTGTCTAGCGTCCTGCGTATTGCAGTGCCCTTCAACGTAATACGCTTCAGCTTTTCCAAGTGGGCCTTTCTTAGTCATTGATAAAACTCCTCTGACATCTGGTCATGTACAAATTGTTTTTAGTTTTAAGGTACATCATATAATAGTCAAATGTGTTCTTGCTAACACTTTTAAATTTCATATCTAGATATGTTTCCCTGTGAGAGTGCATACCCCAAGGATCATATGGTACATTTTCGTGTGACTTTAAGTAATACCTGTCTGTTGAATCGTTTTTGATAGTTGTGGAGACTAGCTTGGCATAACTTTTTTCTTTTTTGCTAATAACTACCGAGCCTGTCTTATCAAATAACGTCTCCTTAACTTCGACCCCGCTGTGGTCTGACGAAGTTGGTTGATCTATATATTTCATTTGTCACCTCTCATTATATAATTCTGCTTCTGCTTTTCTGTCATCTTGTTGATCTCTTTACGGGTGGCGCTTGCGTGCTTTCCAAAGTCCGGTTCGCTAGCCTTTGCGTTTTGTTTATTCTTCTCTTCTATCTCAGACTTTTTATAGTGACTCATTTGCTTCCAGTTTCTGTCTGCAAGCTTTCCTATTGTGTTTGTGTTCTGTACAAATGCTCCAGCGCCTCCGTATATAACCCTCTCAAGTTTATGCTTTTTACATTTTGGGCATCTTTTTTTGGGCTTGTCTTTTATGGACTGGGAAACATCTTTCATTTCAAAAGAGCACTCTCGGCATATGTAGTCGTATAACATTTGTCCACCAATAAAAAATTTTTTTTGATATGTCGTAATACTGTCTTAGGTAAACCAACTAGCTCTAGTTAAAAACCCCTACTCCTTTAGGGGTCTTAACTAAAACTGCAAAACTACTCAGTAACACGGATGCTGTCACCAACAATCCAAGATGCAGCCAGTAAGACTACGTTTTGAATAGTAGCTGGGTCGATTGTGCCCTCTCCAAGAACAGTGTCAGCGCAGATGACAACAATGCCAGCTACCCCAACCCAAAATCTTCGAGACGACAATAAAGCTTTAATCTTTCCCATAACGATCCTTAAAACCTCCTTAAAAAATAAAAAAAACAAATACGTTAGTCTTCTAACGCATCCAGAATCTCGCCTATAATAGAGTTACGTTGTATGTCTTCATTAGTAAGCTCGATTGTAGCTACTGAATCAACACATTTAAGTCTCTCTATGCACGTTTGTAGACCACTAAGGCCTCTTATGTCTGTCTGTTTGATATCACCATTTATGATGACCTTTGAATCTTCACCCATTCTAGTTATAAACATTTTTATTTGTTCGAGTGTGCAGTTTTGAGCTTCGTCTAGTATCATGTAAGAGTTGTGAAATGTGGCTCCCCTCATTACTTCAAGCGGCTCAAATCTTATTCTTCTTTCATTCGCATAGAGACCGTAGTGAGCTTGACCTAAGAAATATCTTAAACTTTCTTCCATTGGTGTTAGATATGGTTTTATTTTTTCTCCCACATCTCCGGGTAATGCTCCTATGTCTTTACCAGCACAAACCAGAGGTCTAGTTACAATTATTTGTTCTACCCTCTTCTGCACTATATGTTGAGCGGATATTCCAGCAGCTACAAAAGACTTTCCTGCACCCGCCGGGCCAACACATATTATAACATCATTCTCCACAATGGCTCTAATATAATCTTTTTGGTTTTCGGTTCTAGCCTCAACCTGTTTAAAATTATTTCGATTGGAGTTTGATTTTTTATTTCTTTTCTTTTTATGTTGCATATTAGCTTTCTGATTTATTAACGACCACTACTACCAAAGCCTCCTTCGCCACGATCCGTGTCTGAAAGCGTGTCTGAAACGACAAGTCGCAGCCTTGGGATTTCTTGGAAAAGTATTTGAGCAATTCTGTCTCCCTTTTTGATTGATAATTCTTGGTCTGAAGAATTATATAGGCACACCTTAACCTCTCCTCTGTACCCAGCATCGACAACTCCGGCAAAAACATCGACCCCACTCTTTACAGCCAAGCCTGATCTAGGCCATATTAATCCTGCATGGTCTCTTGGGATTTCTAAACATACCCCAGTGTTTATTGTGACTCTTCGTCTCGCAGGGATAAACTTGTCTTCGCATGAGTACAAGTCCCAGCCAGCGTCATACGCTGTAGCCTTCGTTGGCTTCTTCGCATCTGGGTTTTCTAATTTAACTTTAATAGTTCCGCTAGAATAGTATCTAGGCTCTGCAAGCTCCCCCATATGTTCTGCCAGCATATCTCTCCTAACCTCATGATCCCTAAGTGATGAAAGTTCCCTATCGTCAGAAGTGATTTTGTTACTCATCCTCGTCTTCCTCCTTACGTGTTGATTTGCAGGTTGCAGGATCTTGGTATTCAATGTTGTCGCATGAAAAAGCCAACATATCCGATGTTCCAGCCGCCTGAATGTCGGTGTCGTCTTTCTCATTACATTTTTTACATTTTTTGTCGCTCATATCTACCTCCTTTAAACTAATTCGCAGCTACCGCCAGCGCAAGCCCACTCTTGCTCAGGCTTAACATTGTTCTGTTCTTCTATAACTTGGGTGAAATCAACATCTTTGTACTCTCTGCTTAAATCAACCCATTCCTTCCAGTTGTAAACGTCCTTCATGCAGTAGGTAAGCTTCCTTAGATCTCCATCAAAATATCTTTCTGCAAATTTTTTACACCTGTCTGACCACTCTTTTTTTCCATTGCCTTTTATTTTTGCCCCAACGCCCAGTAGAGAGTCGCAAGCTGACCACAAATTGTCTTCCCATAAATTTAATGCAACCTCAATAAGCCCACTAACGAATAGTGATGCGTCACCATAATGCCTAACTTGTTCCGATGGTAGATATATAGCGGTGAATGGAGCTTGGGGATAATCCTTATCTCCAGTTATTGGTAGTAACGAGATTCCACAAAAAAACTTTCTGTTTTTGTATATAAATTTCTCTACATCGACCCATTCTTCAGGCTTAACATTTATCGTGTTAGAAACATTATGCACAAGCCAAGGTTGTGTACATAGACTTTTATTGGTTCCACTGATAACCCAATTTTGTTGAGTGCTTTTTACATGACTTAGCAAATCTATGGCTCCCACTTGGTTCTTTGTCTTCGCTCCAGCGGGAACCTCGACACAGAATGAAACCACGTCATCACTGTCGTTATTAGACCAAACCGACTCCTCGCAGGCTCTTGGATTTATTTCGGAAAAGTAGTTGTAGATCGGCTCCAGTTTGTTGGCTTGAACACGTCTGATATACCTTTTAGCATGATGCGGGTGGATACCAGAGGAAGTACCAAGAACACAACTACTAGTACCTTCAGGCTTAATACAAGTAGTTCTGGCCGCTTGATTAATCCCGATAATTTTTGATATTCGCTTGTTTTCATCCTTTACTATCTTTGCTCCTTTCTTTTGTGTTGGTGGGCTTAAACAAATTTCGTATCTTTCCATGATACCGGTCATAGAAACGCCGAGCAGCGCTTCTCTTTCTACTATGTTTTCACTAGTCTCTCCTAGATATGGAAAAGAAGAAAACCCAGCCTGAAGTGTTCCTATTATGGATGCCGCTTTGCAGGCCTCAAGAAAGTCCTGTTCAGTCTTTATTTTTGCACAATTAATAGTGCTTAAGTTACATGCTTGCCAGCCACTTCTACCTGTGGTCTCATCTACGGGCCACATCCCAATTTCAACACATGGATTTACAATTAGCTCAGTAGAGTCTGACCATACAAAGCCCGGCTCACCAAATTCTTGAACGGACTTCATTAATTTAGAAAACTGCTCCGCTGTTGTTTTATCCCTCAATAATAAAGCTGAATTGTTAGAGCGTCCCCTCTGTGGGTTTTCTACGAACCAAGATCCGGTCTTAGCTTTTGCCATCTCTTCGTCGTCTGCACTAAATAGACATATAGTAGCGCTTCTACGAACACCACCAGAAATAACAGCGTCGGCACTGTGCATTACTATATCGTAAGCTTGGATTGGTGTGAGGTTTCTTATCGACTTGTCGCAAAATTCCAATTCTTTAAGCGCTTTGTCTAAAATCTTTCTGATGCTGGCTAACGCATTTTTTAGAGGTTCTGGGCCGGGAGCTTTACCACCACTAGAATTTAGATATGCTCCAGCAGGCCTAATCTCGGAGTAATCAAAATTTACATTTTTACCCGTGTATTCTGGGAACAAATCGCTTTGATCGAAATAGCTTGACACTAATACGCCAAGAGCATCTGACCACCCCTCAATAGTGTCTGGTATTACATATTTCTTAGTTCCGTTCTTATTTCTCACCAACGGCGGTAGCTTTTTTATGTGGTGCTTCTGTACAGAAAACCCTGTTCCGCACCCACAGAGAAGTAAGTACATACACTCCTGAAAAAACCTAAGTCTATCGCAGAATGAAGTAATGCAGTTATATATTCTAGCGTTATGTTTAAAGATAGGCTTACCACCAAACTGAAGTGCTCTCTGCGAGCCTAGAACTCTTTTTTTTCTCATCATTTCATATGCCCACTCGATATCGTCGTGGACTTCGGGGATATCAAAATACTTGTTAAGCATCATCTCCTTAACTCGGCTTACTGCCTCGTCCCAAGTCTCCCTTCTTTTCTTTTCGGGTATCCATCTTGCATATTTTGAAACAAAGCTGTAATTCATAAGAGACTTTAAGGACATATGGAGGTTCTTCTCTTTCTTATATTTATATATAAAAAGCCACACACCAAAGAGTATGGTGGTGGCGAGGTGTTAAGGTTTAGTTTCTATTGTTTTTTTTGATCGTCATTATCTTCAAATAATTTTTCAATGATTTTCCTGACTACCCAGTTGATTATTGCTGACAGGAACGCTTGTAATATAAAAGTGAAGATCCATGGGGCAAACGATTTTGGGTCTTCTAAGTTGGACTTAATGTAGCTCTTACATTCCTCTGAGACTTGTTTTTTGTATTCTTCAGGGTTAGCTCCAGCAGGAACTCTAAATCTGGTGAAGCTTGAAAAGTCCTCGCTTACTATTCTAGTCCATTCCTCCCCAAGTTGCAAGCATTTTTCAGCAATTTTTCTATCTTTTCGTTTTTTATATTTAGAAGATATATCTTCTTGTATTTGTTGGAAGTACATTTTCTATTTCTCGTATTTGAATTCAACGTCTGGGAAATTATCTATCTTTATTATGCCGACGCCATTCTTGAGCGTTATTCCTAATACGTCTACGCTCATCCTTATGATCTTCTTAAAAGTGACTACGGGTAAGTTGCCTACAAAGTTGAGATCAAAAACACCTTCATTTGGCATAGAGATTTTTGCTTCTATAGGCGCATTCATTTTAATTAAATATTTATCCACCTTATAGCCATCTTCCGAAGTAATCTTTGTAAGCACATCGTAGACCTTGGCTAATTCATTCATTGTTCTACTCCGTTTTGCAGTTGCATTTACCGTAATAATTTACGCAGTTGCAGTATGTCTTCCTAGTGTCACATGGACACTTATGATCCTTGTCGTCATCGTCGTCTTCTTCAGGCTCGTCGTGATACGGGCACTTGGTTTGATGACCATCGCCATGCCAGATGTAGCCCGTACCCTTACATGCACACTTGGAAGCATCTGGGTGCGGTCTGTCATCATTGACTTCGGCTTCCACCTCATTTACAATGAAAGCCACAAATCCCTCGTTTCGCAATTCGTCAAAAGCCTTAGTTGCGTTGTCGTTAGTCTTCAGATTGCACCCAAGCACGAGAAAAATCGCGCTAGATAATAATAGGATTGATTTGTACACTTATATGATCCTTGTATTAAGTTTTCTAGGCTTAAAGCCTTCATACCCACTGAATGCCCAACAATCTCCTTCACTTAACATTCTTTTTTCTACTACATCAGCATCTATCCAGAATGAGCCATCCGGTTGGTCATGTCTTTTAGGCCCCGCATTCCAGACGCCCCAAGAGTTTACACATAAAACTCCCGGCCTGTCACCTGAGTCGTCTACCCCTAGTAAAACCATCTGGTGTGCCCACTCGCCTTTAGGTTTAGCAAAACCTTGTGAATCTCTTTGAGGGCTAAATCCTTGATTGCTAGCGACGGTTACGGCATAACCGTTAGCTATTAAGTCTCTTGCTTCTTCATATGTATCTACCCTTGAAACTGTTAAAATTGGATGCTGCTTTGATATCTCCAGTAGCGTTTTAGGCACGCCGCCTGAAGGTTTTCCCCAGCTTCTAGCTTTGCTTCCGCTATATGTAGTTAGGTCAACATTTCCATATTTACCACGAGGGATAGCACCGTACTCGCTACAATATCTAGCAGCCCACACTCCAAAAGAACCATCCCCCCTCACTCTTCCTCCACCTATGATAACCCTGCTTCCTGCATATATGTCTTCAGTTGCCGTTTCGGCAACCCACTCCTCCTGTTCGCCTTTTATAAATATATCCACACATTTAGCGGAGTCAACTGCGTATGCGGCTCCTTGCGACACGCAGTCACCAACTGTTTGGATTCTATTTGGAAACTTCCCTGAAACCTTTTTAATAATATCGTAGAGAAGTACAGTTTTCCCCTTGCCTGAATTTTTTATGGGTTTCCAAGAGTCCCTGAAAACGGGATGAGGGAGCGAAGCCATAGCCTCCTCCACTTTTTTCTTGTCTTTAACCCATCCACCGAGGTGTGAGAGATCTGACATTTATTTTATCGCCTCTGAAAGAGATTCAAAGATATTTAGAAACCAAGCTCTATCATCTTTTGATTCAAGACTTCTAGGCTCTTCGTAGCCGGAGTGCTTCAGGTATTCTGACACTGCGTCTGTGAAATCTGGGTAGGTATCTCTATCCCACCCATAGCTTGATTGTACGCGAGCAAGAATAGGGTCGAATTGGCGAGTGCTTGTTAGCGATACGGCGTGCTTTAGATATTCTGCGCCGCCTGAAAGAAGCTTGTAGATTAATTCCCTATCGTCTTCGCTCTTTATTTTTAGATATTCTTTTCTTACATTGTCTAGAAGTAGTTTGCTTTTATCAACTTCGTCTATGCTTTCACCACCTGAATTCCCCGTGTCGTTTGATACAACTACGGGGGCATCAGGTCGTGCTTGGGAGAATTCTCTGTTAAAAAGCAAAGTCCCAAGTATTAAAACCATAGACCAAGGGATAATTACAGACAAACCAAACTTCCTTTCAAAAAGGTTTTGTTCGGCCATCTAAATTCCCCATTATAAGAGTTTTTTAGAAAAATTTTAAGAAACAATTACCAAGTGTCTTACCTAAACCTTATTCTGCTGGATTAGGTTCATCTTCGACGTGGTTGCTTTTTGCCCACTTGACGGCAGCGTCAAGAAGGATGCTAAGGATGGGTACAACAACCAATCCTGAAGCCCCAAGATCCACATCTGAGATGTTGGCTCCGACGTAAGTTAAACTTGCAGCGAGGCCAACGAGAAACCCGTTGATGCCAAGCTTTTTGAAGTCGTTGATGTTCAGCGAGAACGCTTTTGAATTTTCCATTTTGTTACCTTTCTGATTAGATTTCACACACACTGACTAGAAAACCACCTTGCTGTTCTTCTCCTAACCTATAAGGAAAACCCGAAACTATAATATTTCTATCGTCATATGTTTGGGTTTCCTTGATAAATTTTCTGTTCATCTTTAGGCAAGAATTAAACTCGCCTAAAAACTCCTCCCTTTCATCCTCATGTATATAGGATAGCCAATCATAACCTTGTAAATCTGATAGCGATTGGCCAGTGAGCCTATAAAAAGGCTCATTTGTCCACACTAGCCTGCCAGAGCTATCTGTTTCAAATAGCGCTGTTGACGAGTAGTGTAAACATGCATGAGTTCTTTGCTCAGTTATTTTTTGCCTATTCTCTATCCTAGAACAAGTTTCGTTTAGATTGCAAACAGCGTCTTTTAGGCTTCCACCACCATTCGTGGTTATTTCTTTTTTAATAGTATTTATCGAGTTAACAACGTCTTCGTGTTCCTCCACAAATTTCATGGTTGGTTTAAAGACTCTTTTCCATAAAAATACGGATGCAGAGAATAGAATTCCTGCTATTGTACTAATTAGAGTTAATTGAGCATCCACATTTTTACTCCCATACTTAAAGGTTGAAAAAGGGGGTACTCCAAAGTAGAATTATATTAGGTATTAAAATATTCTGGAGCACCCCCAATTAAGGGTAGTAAAACGGGACTAGCTTGAGCCGTCGTCTGCTGCCTCGAAGCTATCTCTGGCCTTGTATTCATCCGTAGTAGGTTTACCCTTACCACCAAAGTGATATGTGAGTTCGCCGGGAACGGCTCTTGAAAGACCATTTGCCGCGCCGTCTGGTTGGCCAGCAGTTCCAGAAGCTGAAACGTAGTTAGCCGCAACCCCAGACCCACTAATGGATCTAGCAGGATTGATATTGATAGACGGTTGAGCCATAACGTTGATAGTATACGTACCACGATTGTTGTTATTAAGATTGTGGTGAATATTATCTCTACCAACAGCAACGCCGGAACCAAGACCCGGTGTTCTAAGTCTAGAATTGGCGACATTATTAATTCTATTGGCGCTGTCGCCTCCAGCTCCACGAATTATGAAGTTTCTACCACCATTATCGTCTGCCAATCTAGAGTCAGGGTAATAGGCAAAAGTCCCATGTCCTCCGGGCTGACTATCAGTTCGGGCACGCTGAACACCAGCTCTGTCCGTACTTGGGGGGGTAGTATGAGTAGCTCCATCATTGAGCTTTACTAACGAGCCGTAGTCCGACTCAGCATGTGTGGCGGTGTCAACCATGTTGACGCCACTTGTAATTGGCCCAGCGGTGGTGTCTCCAGCAATGGAACCAGCATTAAGAACTGTACCACCTTGTTTCCCGTGGTATTGAGGGTTAACGGGCACATCACTTCCACTTGCACGTATAACAGGCATAACTATCTCCTAAAAATAAAAAGTTAA
>MDSZ01171259.1_pt1 | contig 11354 bp, 13 predicted proteins | sample 811201 | NCBI WGS metagenome assembly MDSZ01 (sample SAMN05326647, study PRJNA326480) | marine metagenome | isolation source: seawater | place: Indian Ocean: North | collected 2010 | reverse complement strand
TATACTTATTTTCTAAAATAAATGCTTATGTTAATACATTTGAACTTTATAAAACACTAATATAGCAATGATAGCCATTATCATCAAACTAATTTAATTAAATGAATATAAAAAATTCTAATATTTTCAATATAAGCGAGGATTTAAGTGGCCAAAGACTGGATAATTTTCTAATCAAAAAGCTTAAAGGTCTCCCAAAGAGCCTGATCTATAAGCTTGTTAGAAGTGGGCAAGTGAGGGTTAATAAAAAACGCAGTAAGGTGTCTTATAGAGTAAAGTTGAATGATAATGTGAGAGTTCCGCCAAATATTTATAAGAATCAATTAATTTCAAGGAACATCATCTCTGACAGTACATCATACATAGAATATGAAAATCAGAATTTTATATTGATAAATAAGCCAAGCGGGATAGCAGTTCATGGCGGCACAAGTCAAAAGACTGATTTTCTCTCATCACTTAAATTAAGTCTAGAAAATGATAACCTGTCACTTGTTCATAGATTAGACAAGAATACTTCTGGCTGTTTACTTGTTGCAAAAAACTATCACACCGCTTCATATTTAGGTAACATATTTGGACAAAGAGCAATCAAGAAAAAATATTACGCTTTGTTGTGCGGTCATCTAAAGAAAGATACCATTGAAGTAGAGTCTAAAATAATGAAAGACTCTCATTTGAGAAAAATGGTCATTAGCACAGACCATGGTAAAGAGGCTTATAGCAAAATTACTTTGATCAAAAAATTTAAAGCCTATAGTTTAGTTGAAATTGAGATAGAAACCGGAAGGACACATCAAATCAGAGCACATACAGCATCTATAGGACATCCTGTCGCAGGTGATAAAAAGTATATCAAGCAGGAATATAACGCTATGAATAAATTAATTGGCATTAAAAGGATATTTCTTCATTCTTTTCACCTATCATTTTATTTCAATGAACAATATAATTTTACTATAGATTTACCTGATGATTTAAAAGAAGTACTATCTAGATTAGAGAATTATGTCTGACGATAATAAAACATTAAATGATATTGTTAATACTTTAATATCAGAGCGAAAACGTGATTATAGAAATAAAATCATATTTCGTACAATCTTTATTATTTTTTTTGTTCTTGCACTTTTGATTTTACCTATGTCGAAAAATATAAACTTCTCACGACCACATGTTGCTGTCATTGAGATTAATGGCTTGATTGCCTCTGAAACTTCATCGAGTGCAGATACAATTGTTCCGCTATTGAAAAAAGCTAGCTCTAATGAAAATTCTAAAGCTATTGTAATAAAAGTTAATAGTGGCGGAGGAAGCGCTACACAATCTAAGATAATCTTTGATGAAATAAAGAAATTAAAAAAAAGCATGGATAAGGATGTTATCTCTATCATAGAAGATGTCGGTGCATCTGGTGGATATTATATAGCTATGGCAGCTGACGAAGTATTTGCATCAGAAACAAGTATTGTAGGATCAATAGGAGTACGACTTGACAGTTATGATGTAAGAAGTTTTTTTAATAAACTTGGTATTAAATCTAGAACAATCTATTCTGGAGATAATAAGCTTATTTTAGATCCGTTTCATGAGCTGACATTGAATCAGTATAATCATGTAAAAAAATTGACTGATCAGATACATCTACAATTTATTAATGATCTTAAAGAGTCACGAGAAGATAGACTGACAGAAGATGAGTCTATATATTCTGGGCTATTTTATACTGGTGTTGAAGCTCAAAATCTAGGATTAATTGATGGAATATCATCAATTTATGACCTCAAAACTAAAAGATACGATAATATCCCTCTACAAAAGTATAATCGTGATAATGATATATTGAATAATATTATAAAATCATCCGTGCAATACTTTACTCACACTAATATATTTTAGTAATGCCTAAAATATATTTTCACTCTGATATTTCTTGTCAAGAAATTAAAACCATAGAGAATGAATATAAATCAATAAATGATAACCAGCTTATTGATAGAGCATCTGACTATATAAGTAAAATTATTACGGGTAAGTTTTCCGAAAAAAGTAAGATAATATTTATCTGTGGACCTGGTTCTAACGGACTAGATGGTATTCATACTGCATCCAAATTATTAAAACACAAATTTATTATCAAGCTATATTTATTAAATGATAGTAGAAAGCAATTAATCGATGAACTAGGACTTACCGAAAATTTAATTGAGGAGTTTGATTGCGATAACTATGATTGCGTCGTTGATTGCATGTTCGGGTACGGATTAAATAGACCCTTAAGCTATAAAAACGTACAACTTATAAATCAGATTAATTCATCTAATTCATTCATACTATCTATCGATATTCCCAGTGGATTGGATCCCGAAACCGGAAATCTTTGTCCAGTAAGTGTTAAATGCAATTCATTAATATCCTTACTGTCTTATAAAAGAGGTGTGTTTACTAATTTTGGAAGAAACACTTGGAGGAATATTCATTTTTCAGATTTAAATGTTAAAGCAGTTGAATCTAAAAATCTTCTTGTTTCTGCAAACCCAAAATTTAATGGTTACTTTGATACAAAAGAATTTAAGTCAGCTAAAGTTGAATCAACTCACAAAAAAACAAATGGAATAAGTTGCATCATTTCAGGACAGACACCATATCATGGAGCGATGTTACTGTCTGTTGCCGCTGCTATGAAAGCTGGGTGTAAGTACCTTGAGGTCTATACAGAGGATGAGTATGCTCATTCATTACCAATGTTAATGCCAGAAGTAATTGCTAGGCGTTTTTCTTTAAATAATTTTGAAAAAAATATAAGTAATTATAAGAATATTCTCATTGGACCAGGCCTGAAAGAATTAAATAATGATTATTTAGATATAATTATGAATAATCTTCATACAATAAATTCTGTCATTATCGATGCAGGTGCCTTAAAAGCCCTTAAAAAAAATCCATACTCAAAAGATCAAGTCATTATCACGCCACATCCCGGTGAAGCTGCGTACCTTTTAAATGTTGATACAAAAGATATTCAATCCAATAGATATGAAGCAGCTAAATTAATGCAGGAATACTATAATTGCGTAGTAATTTTGAAAGGTTCTGGAACTATAATTTATGATGGTGAACGCTTTATCACTTGCATGGATGGTAATCATAGAATGAGTGTTGCAGGTATGGGAGACACATTATCCGGACTGTTATTACATGAAATGTCTATTAATAAAGATAGACTTGAAGCTTGTCTAAAGGCCATAACATTTCACTCATACGCTGCTGATTATCTATTATATCAATCAAAGATAAAGAATTATCTACCTTCTATGATTCCTGATTTGTATAATAATATTACTAGCTAATGACAATAAAAAATTATTTAATAACGCAAGCCAGTGATTATCATCATTTATTTGAATACTTGAATATAGATTTCGATAATAAAAAAATTATATTCTTGAGAGGAAATTTAGGCACAGGTAAAACATTTTTAGTTAAAGAGCTATTAAAATATTTATATAATTTTAAAAATACAAGCAGCCCTACATTTGGGATCATAAATTCGTATGAAGTGAAAGACAAGCATATATATCATTATGATTTATATAGAATTAACAATAGTTCAGAACTTGATGAGATAGGCATTTATAATCATCTTGAAATTAATACACTTCACTTTATAGAGTGGCCTGAGATAATTCCAAATAAAATTATAAAATCGAACGTAGATATTTACCTCAACATTATTAATGAGCAAAGATTAATCTCAGTCGAAATAAATGACTAAAAATATCTTTTTGTTGATTGGCCCCACTGCCTCAGGTAAATCAAATATATCTATACAGTTAACAAAAGATTTTCCATTTGAGGTAATAAATGCAGATTTATATTCAGTATACAAGGAAATGAACATAGGTACAGCTAAACCTAATCTTGATGAATTCTCTTCCTCACGCCACCATCTCTTCAACAAGTTAGAACCAGATATGAACTATAATGTTTCTGAATATTGTTCAGATGCTATTAGCTCAATTCAAAAAGTTTTTGCAAATGATAAGTATCCATTAATAACTGGCGGTTCTATGATGTATATTTATCAATTATTAAATGGACTTTCATATGATTACAACATACTTGATTCTGACAAGAGAGTTATCTCATATATCCTAGAAAAATATACATATGATGAGATATATGAATCATTAATTAATGAGAGTGAAATATCTAACGGCAAAATAAATCGTAACGATAAATATCGCATTGAAAAATTATTAGAGAGAACTATTTCATCGAATAATGTTAAAAAAAATTATAAAGGATTATATTTGGAAGAAAATATTTCAATCAAAACAATCTTCATTAATATATGCGACAGAGAGGTGCTTAGACAAAATATATTTAAAAGAACAAGTCATATGCTGGAATCAGGATTGATTAACGAAGTTGATAATCTTAGACGTAAATATAATTTAACACTTGGACATCAATCTATGAAAGCTATAGGTTATAAGCAGGTACTATCTTACCTTGATAATAATAGTGGATTTGATAATCTTGTTAAGTCGATTTCAATAGCCACTCAACAGCTTGCAAAACGTCAGATTACATGGCGAAATAAATTCAATGTTGACTATTATCACAATTATCCTGAATTAGATTACAAATCCCTCTATAACTTCATATCAAAATCATTAGCTTAATCTAAGAAATTTAATAAATATAGAATTGATGCGCATAATTCTATGGTATATCATCTACACAGGAGATTTTTTATGGCATGGAATGAACCAGGTAACAAAGACCCATGGGGCAGAAACAAAAACAACTCTAATCTAGATGGGGTATTTAAGGATTTTAAAAAAATTTTTGATGACATTTTAGGTTCATCAGGCTCATCAGGTTCATCTATACCCCCATCACCAAAAAAAAGCGCAGGTTTTCTTGCAGCTATAATATTCGCTATTTATTTCTTATCTGGAATATACATTGTAAATGATGGCGAAAGAGGTGTTGTTCTTCAATTTGGAAGTTTCAAAGAAATCACTATGCCAGGGCCTCACTGGATACCGAGATTTATCCAATCCGTTGAGATTGTTGATGTAAGTAATATCAGATCTGTCCAACAAAAAGCTGTAATGCTTACAGAAGATGAAAACATAGTAAGTATTAGTTTTGCTATTCAATATGATATTAAGGACGCTAGTGATTATATTTTTAACTTAAGAGAGCCAGAGGTAACTGTATCACAGTCTGGAGAAAGTGCTATTAGAGAAGTTATGGGACAAAATTCTATGGATTTCATTATTACTGAAGGTAGAACAAAAGTAGCTGAAGATACAAAAGAACTACTTCAAATAGTCCTAGATACGTATGGAGCTGGTGTCAATATTCTTTCTTTAAATATTCTTGAAGCACAACCACCTGAGCAAGTACAAGATGCTTTCTCGGATGCTATCAAAGCGCGTGAAGATGAACAGAGATATATCAACGAAGCTGAGGCTTATCGTAATGAGATTATACCTTTAGCACGTGGTAAAGCAAAACAAATGCTTGAACAAGCGATCGCATATAAAGTTAAATTAATAAACGCTGCAGAAGGTGAGGCATCAAGGTTTACTCAGCTTTTCAATGAGTATAAAAAAGCACCAAGTGTTACAAAAGAAAGACTTTATCTAGAGGCCGTAGAATCAGTCTTGTCAAATAGTAGTAAAGTCATGATTGATATTGAGGGTGGAAATAACATGATGTATCTTCCACTCGATCAACTTATTAATAGAAATCAAAATCGCATAAATTCAGATCAAGATACCAATTCTTCATCTACTAACAATAATCCATCAATCCTTGATCGAATTAACGATAATAAAAATAACTTTAATCTTAGAAAAAGAGACTTATATAATGAATAATAGAAACCTACTCACTGTAATTTTAGCTTTAATATTGTTAGCCATATCCTCAACATTTATTGTTGATGAAAGGGAAGTAGTAATTAAATTTAGATTAGGAGAAATCGTTTCATCCTATGATGAGCCTGGACTTTACTTTATGATTCCATTTTTAAATAATGTAAAAAAATATGACTCAAGAATTCTTACAATGGATTCTAAACCAGAACAATTTTTAACTAGTGAAAAGAAAAATGTTATTGTAGATTCTTTTGTCAAATGGAAGATTTCAGATCCTCGAAATTTCTACCGTTCAACCAAAGGTGATGAAAGGATAGGTGTAAATCGACTTTCACAAATTGTAAATGATCTAACTAAAAGTGAATTTAGTAAAAGGACTGTAAATGATGTTGTATCAGGTGACAGAAATGTAATTATGGACTCTGTAACGAAGGAAGCTAATCAACTATCTCAAGCATTAGGTATAACTGTTGTTGATGTAAGATTAAAAAAGGTTGATTTGCCAGATGAGGTAAGTAACTCTGTCTATGCAAGGATGGTTAAAGAGAGAGCAACTGTGGCAAAATCTTTCAGATCTAAAGGCAAAGAAGAGGCTAAAGGAATTACATCCTTGGCTGAACGTGAATCTGAGACAATCATTGCAGAAGCCTACAAAAAATCTCAAGAAATTAAAGGTGAGGGAGATGCTCAATCCACTCAAATATATGCGGATGCATTTTCTGCTAGCCCAGAATTCTACTCATTCTACAGAAGTCTTGAGGCCTATAAATCAACATTCAATGACAAGAGCAATATGATATTGTTACAGCCAGACTCAGATTTTTTTAAATACTTCAATGATACAGACGGTGTGAAAAATAAGTAGCTTAGAAATACTTTTACTTGTTATTGCTTTCATTTTAATCATCGAAGGAATAATACCTCTGTTATATCCTAGTAAATTCAAAGAAACGCTTTCATATATAGTTCAATTAAATGATAAGACATTGAGAATGTTTGGGCTAACATGTATTATTTCTGGGTTAATAATATATTATTTAGTTTATAGCACATGACGATACAAAAATTTCTCATACCAGATGGAATAGAATATTACGATAACAATCAAGCATTATTGTTTGAGAAAATACGTTCTTCTGTACTTAATATTTTTAAACGGTATAAGTACAAACTTGTAATCACACCAATTGTAGACTCAGTCAACAACTTAACAAGTTTGAACGGGGACAAGCTTAAAAATTCTACAGTCAGGGATACAAACACAAAAGGTCTTGGAATTAGAGCTGATATCACGCCACAAATTGCAAGACTTGACTATCAATCTTATAGGAATAATAAATCTTATAAGTATTCCTATATGGGAGATATATACAGAGAAACGTCATCGCTTTTTGATAGAAACAACCCTTATCAAGTTGGTGCTGAATATTTTGGTAATATCTCAGATGATATAGATATTGAGATGTTAAAGATGTGCATTAAAATTATAGCTTTATCAAAGACTAAAAAAATTTTACTAGACTTAAGTGATGCATCTTTTGTACACCTATTTCTAGATTCTTTGAAGATCTCGAATAATGATAAATTAATACTTATTAAACTGATAAATTTGAAGTCGCTCGATGAAATAAAAATTTTCTTTAAGCAAAAGAGAGTATCAAATAAAAAGATTCAAGAATTATCTGATTTGATGTTACTTGACGGACCTTACAGTGATTCTAGGAAACTTAAAAGCTTCATTAGCAAATATAATCATTATTCCAATATAAGTATTAAATCACTTTCTCGTATATCAAGAGATATGAAAAAAATTAATAATCTTAAAGTTTCCATAGACCTTTGTTCTATTAAATCTGTGGATTATGAATCAGCATTTAATTATTGCTTTTATGTTGAAAACTTAAGGAAGCCTATTGCAACCGGCGGCAGGTATGATGCATATGTTTATCACGATAATGTAGTCAGAAATGCTACTGGATTTAGTATTGATCTCAAAGATATAATCACAGTCTATGAAAAATAATATTTTTCTAATAGGTACTCATTGGGGTGATGAGGGTAAAGGTAAAGTTGTAGACGTTATTACTGAGAACGCCTCTGCTTGTGTTAGATTTCAAGGTGGTCATAATGCAGGCCATACTCTTGTGATAGATAATAAAAAATTTGTCTTACATTTAATACCTTCCGGCATTCTTAGGGATAATGTAAAATCAGTCATAGGAAATGGCGTTGTTGTTTCAATTGAAGCGCTTTTATCTGAAATTAATGATCTACTAAGTAATAATATTTCTCTGATTAATAAATTATTCATAAGTCAGAATTGCCACTTAATATTACCAACACATATTGCTCTCGATCAAGCTAGGGAGGCTAAACTTGGTAAAAAGTCCATTGGTACAACAGGAAGAGGCATTGGGCCTTGCTATGAAGATAAAATATCCAGAAAGGGATTAAGGTTTCAAGATTTAAAAAATGAAGATCTTTTCATAAAGAAATTGTCTAATTTAATGGATTACCACAATTTTTTACTTGAAGCATATTACAAAGTTAAAAAATTTGATGTAAACCAAGTTTCTGATGAGATTGTCACCAAATATCATCAAATAAAATCATATATCATCGATACCGATGAGTATATAAATGATTTATGTAAGAAGGGTGGAGTTGTATTTGAAGGAGCTCAGGGAACAATGCTTGATATAGATCACGGAACCTTTCCCTATGTTACATCATCTAACACTACTTTATCTGGCGTTGTATCAGGTACTGGCGTGAATATGTCATTAATCAACTATGGACTAGGTATTACGAAAGCGTATTCTACAAGAGTTGGACATGGCCCATTTCCTTCAGAGTTGAATAATGATATCGGTAACAGGATTGGAGAGATAGGTGGTGAAATAGGAGCAACAACAGGTAGAACAAGAAGATGTGGTTGGCTGGATTTGAAAGTGCTTAAAAAATCTATTCGGCTTAATAACTTATCTGGAATAGCCCTTACTAAAATAGATGTGCTCGATCATTTCGATGAAATATCAATATGTACAGATTATGGCGAGATAGACTATGAGACGTTTGATGTGAAAGATATCGAATTTATCAAACTACCTGGTTGGAAAACTTCGACGGTAGGTATTAAGAAATATCAAGACTTACCAAAAAATGCCAAGTCTTATATAGAGACAATTGAAAAGTTATGTGATGTTCCAGTAGATATTATTTCTACTGGGCCGGCTAGAGATGAAATTATTCAAAAAATTAACATATTAGATGACTGATAATAAATCCAGAATTGTATATGGCGTCCATACAATTTCCAATATTATCGAATCAGATTTAGCAAAAGTAAAAAAAAATATTTTTCAGAAGAGGTGAGTTAAATAAAAATCTGACAAATATACATAAAAAAGCTCTAAATGCAGGTCTATATATTGAAGAAGTAGAAATAGATCAACTCACATTGCTATGTGAATCAAAAAGACATCAAGGTATTGCGTGCGAGATTACTGATTCGGACTTATCTGCATTTAATTTAGACAATTTTCTTAATATTAATAAAAACCCGTTTATTTTAATGTTAGACCAAATCAAAGACCCTCATAATCTAGGAGCGTGTATCAGATCTGCGAACGCTGCAGGTTGTGATCTCGTAATTAAGAGAAAATCGAACTCATCACCTATATCTCCAGCAGTTCATAAGGCATCATGCGGTGGAACTACTGGAATAAGCATTTATGAGACAAACGACTTAAATGGTATTATAAAAAAGTTAAGATCTAATAATATTTATATCATTGGAACTGATCACAAAGCTCTAGCAAGCTATAGAGAGCTGGAACAAACAAGTCATGCTGGAGTATGTATAATAATGGGCTCTGAAGATGCTGGAATGTCTCGTGCTTTGAAAACAAGATGCGATATAATGTGCTCTATTCCTATAAATGGCACTGTTGATTGTTTAAATATATCAGTTGCATGCGGAATAATGCTCTATGAAGCTGCCAAAAATAGATAATAAGACTCACAATATTGAAAAATGGTTATTACTACTGTAGTATTCCCTAAATTATGAAAAATTATGAATTAGTATTAATGTTTACTGTTGGTGAGGATTCATTAACAGATCAAACTATTGAAAAATATAAATCCGTGGTTAGTGATAATGGAGGTACCATTGGCAGATACGAGGATTGGGGTCCACTCAAAATGGCCTATGATATTAATAATCAAAATAAAGCTAGATACATATTGATGAATTTCACTGCTGATAATAAAACCATAGATACTCTAAATGAAATGATTAAGTTTAATGATCATATAATTAGGCACTTAATTTTAAACACAAAAAACCCTCAAACAGAACCATCTTTCATGAATAAAGAACAACTTAAATCAGCTTAAATATATGGATTCACGTCAGAACAATATTGATTACAAGAATTTAGGTTATATAAAAAAATATATCTCTGAAGCAGGTAAACTAATTCCATCAAGAGTCTCAGGACTTAGTGCAAGCGAGCAGAGGAAAATGAATAAAGCTGTAAAAATTGCCAGATACTTAGCTTTATTACCTTACTGTGATAATCATAAACGTCAATGAAGCTAGTATTATTAAAAGACATTAAGCATCTTGGAAAAGTAGGCCAAGAAGTTGAGGTAAAAGCAGGTTTTGCTAGAAATTTTCTACTTCCAACCAAATCAGCACTTACACCGACTGAAGAAAATTTGAAAGTTATTGGTGAAATGAAAGATGAGCTAATGAAAAAAGAACAAGAAGCAAAAGATGCCGCATTAGCTATCAAAGAGAAATTATCTGGTTATACACAAAATTTCAAATTAGAAGTAAAAAAAGATTCAGATGAACTTTTTGGTTCTGTATCCTTGCAGAATGTTGCTGATCAAATTAAAAGTGATGGCTTTGATATTGAGAAGAGGCAGATTAATCTACCAATGGGCTCGATTAAAGAGTTAGGATCTTTCCGCGCGAATATATCTCTTCATTCTGAAGTTTCTTGTGATATAGAAATAATCGTTGAAAAAGCTGAAGAAACAAAAGATTCTGTTTAAGTCAATATTCTTTATTAAATATTTATAAGTTACTATGCCTGTAATGGCTAGTATTCCCCAAACACCTGTATCCATAGAATCTGAGAAAGCTTTGTTAGGTTCACTTATTATAGATTCTCAATCATGGGAGAAAATTTCTAATATTATTACACCTAATGATTTTTATGACTCAAGAAATAAAGATATTTTTTCAGAGATATATAATCTTCAAATTAATGACCAATCATTAGATATTCTTATTTTAGAGGAAACTCTTAAATCGCATGACAAGTTAGCTAAAGTTGGCGGTTTAGAATATTTGAAAGATTTAGCTAAAACAGTACCAACTTCAGCTCATATAGTTAAGTACGCAGAAATGGTTAGAGAGAAATCTGTAATGAGAAAACTTAT
>MDSZ01165095.1_pt1 | contig 11354 bp, 16 predicted proteins | sample 811201 | NCBI WGS metagenome assembly MDSZ01 (sample SAMN05326647, study PRJNA326480) | marine metagenome | isolation source: seawater | place: Indian Ocean: North | collected 2010 | reverse complement strand
TTAAACAAAGACGTATCTGGTACACCAAGTGAAAATGCAGGTTTAGAAATTAGACGTGGTACTTCCACTAATGCTAAACTTCTCTGGAACGAAACAAGTGATCATTGGGAAATTGCATCAGGCGGAACAACAGGAAGAATACTTACAACTGGTGACAGTGTTGGTAGTAGCATATTCACTACTGATGGACAGAAAAAAACACACGATGGTACACAGGTAGAATTTGATTTAGATACCCATACTGCTTCAGCATCAAGCGACACAGGTGCAACAAACGTATCGGGACAAACATTAACTTTGTCTGGTGATGATTTTTCAGCAGATAGCAGAGGTATATTTTTTATAAGCAATACCAATCATGGTAGCAAAGAAGATGTTATAATCAGAACAAACGGTACTGGTGCCTCCACTGGTGGTTTTGCAAATCCATCAGGAGCCACTAGTTTATTTGGATTCAGAGGATTTACAGCAACATCAGGTGTAAGACTTTTAACAACTGCTGATATTGATACTTCAGGTTATTTGACACTGGAGTTTTATCTGATACAAGGAAACAGTTCAAATGGTGGTGAAGCCACCGATGCTAATGATAACATGGTATTGCAATACAGTGCCAATGGAGGAAACTCATATACTACTCTAGCAACTTATCTCGGTAGTCCACGTAGTTATACGAGTTGGACAAAGGTAATGGTTACATTGCCAAGTGGAGCCAAAGCAAGTAGTGTGAGATTCAGATGGTATAATACACACACAGCATCAGGTGATTTTGATCACTGGGGAGTCAGTTTAGTTAGACTACACGATGGTGCTAGTGTATCACCTAGCTTTACTGTTAGCAACAATGGAACAGATACTATTTCCGCTAGTGCGGCCACTCTAGCTTTAACTGCCGATGCAATTACACTAGCCGGTAACATAAGCACAAGTTCAAATATATCAGCAACAGGTACAACAACATTGTCAACAGTTGATATCAACGGTGGTAATATAGATGGTGTTACTATTGGTGGCGCATCTCGAGGAAATGGTAATTTCAATAGTGTATATCTTGTTGGTGCAACGCCTCTAACATTTGAAGGAGCAACTGCGAACAGCTTTGAAACTAGAATCACCGTAACAGATCCAACAGCAGATAGAACAATCACATTACCAGATGAAACAGGAACTGTTTCGTTAGATTCAGGTTGGAAAAAACTTGGCAGTTCAAACTGGACCAGCGACACTGGTTATGTAGATTTTAGTGTAGTAGATTCTACAAAATATAGACAATACAAAGTTGTATGGTGGATATCACATCAAAACACTGCCAACAGTGGTAATCAGTGGACCGAAACAGCCGCAGTATTTTTGACCAGTGGCGGAGAAGTAACTGAGTATGATAACAACGTTACTTGGAGAAATTCATCGAATACAACTGAATCAATCAACAGTACTTCATATGCCGGGTCTCAAAGTGCTATGTGGTTGGCAGGCAACGGTTCAACTTATGACTCACATGGTGAAGCATTATTCACAGTGCCAAACAATGCTAATTTTAGAGCGGCCATGAGAGGTAACTCACAGTTGATTGGTGCGCCAAGACAAGGTACAACCGCAGTGAACTATCTGGAAGAAATGTCAAGTGTGGCGTACAACCAAGATCCTACTGCGATCACTGGCATAAGAATTAGAGGTTGGAGTGGCACAGGTTATACCAGCCAAGCAGGTAATATAACTATTTTTGGAATGGAGATGTAATATGCACACCATTGAATATCTAAGAGAAGAAAGAAACAAAAGATTAGCTGATTGTGATTGGGTAGTGATAAAAGCCAGAGAAAACGGGCAACAAGTTTCATCAGCATGGAAAACTTATAGGCAGGCTTTAAGAGATATAACAAATACGTATGATAATTTGAATGATGTAGTATGGCCAGAAAAGCCATCAGGTTAAATACAATAACTAATTTAGGAGAATATAAATGTGGAATATAATAAAACACGAAATACCAGAAACACTTGATAATTGGAGAGTGATTCCAAGATTATTGATTTTTATGTATGCAGTAGTATTCTATCAAACAATGGACTGGTTTATGTTGTTAGACAATCCAAACAATGCACAGGCAGGTTTTGTATCAGTGATAGTTGGTGCAGGCGCGGCTTGGTTTGGTTTATATGTGAACTCAGGACCAGGTAAAAAGATTAAAATAGAAACTACAGACAGAGGAAGTAAAACAAGTTAATGACACCAGATCTTAACACATTAACAATGGATTTGTCAAATATGATACTGCCTTGGATAGCAGTATTAATATCATTAGTGGTAGCTATTTGGTTCAAAGACTTTGCTACAGCATTGGCAAAAGGATTGAAGTTTAAGTTTGATCCAGCATTCAATGAAGGCGATGAATGTTTGCTTGATGGAGAGTTAGCAATGATTGTTAAGATCGGTGCCAGACAAACTGTGTTTGGAGTTTACTCGGACAGAGGATACACTTGGAGATACGTTCCGAACGAAAGAATACCTTACTTGAAACTAGAGAAAGTTATCAAGAAAGATCTTCATGTTGACACAGATGAAGAAAAAGCAGAAAAAATGAAGTCTCTTATAGACAAAGTACAAGACAAGCAGATTGCTAAAAACACAGAAGCAATTGAAAAAATAAAAGAGAAAAAATAATGAGCAACATATTATTCAAATTTGATAATGCACTTTCAGAAGATTCATTGGAATCTCTATTTGATACAGTTGCAACGATTATTCCAGAAGATGCTTATGCTGAACAGACTTCTGCCAGTGATGGTATTGAAGCAAATCATAATGTGATTTATCATGTTACCCATAATGAACATTGTTATGAAATGCCATTGACAAGACCTTTATCAATAGAAGAAGGCAAAGCACTTTACAGCATAATTGATCAAGCTATTGGCCATGATTATGTTATGGAAATTTCAGCCAATCCAACCGAACTAAAAAACAGATACAATTTCAACAACTTTCAAGGTTCCATTTTAGAAGGCGATCTTGAATAATTTCCAATATTCTACTTGACATTTGGGCATAATGTGTTATACTTAAAATATGACACAGCACTTGATGGTAGACTTAGAAACACTGGCTACAACCATAGATGCCAACGTACTGACTATTGGAGCAATTAAATTTGATCCACATGCAGATTACAGAGGCTGGAATTGGTTGGAGTATCCTGAAACACAAATATTCTATCGTAGAATTGATCCAGAGTCTGGTTCCAATATTGGATTGAGAATGGACGAAGATACTTTGAGTTGGTGGAGTAAACAATCTGATGAAGTAAAAGCAGAAGCATTTTCAGAAGATGAAAGATATTCGATTGAGCAAGTCATGAAAGATTTTTATCAGTTTGCTTTACCTTGCAAATACATTTGGTCGCAAGGAGCCGCATTTGATACTGTAATATGCGAACAAATTTTTCACAAGTTAAAAAGAGGTGCACCTTGGATGTTTTATAATATAAGAGATACAAGAACACTGTTTGATTTGGCAGAACCAGAAATGCCAAAAGCATTACATCACCATGCATTATTTGACTGTTGGAGACAAACAGTTGGTGTGCAGAATATATATCGTAAACTTAACATACCAAAGAAGTATTAAATGAAAATAGGATTTTGCTGTAAATGGCTGAATGATCCTAGTGAATGTCGAGGCATGAAAATTAATGCTAAAGACAGAGATCTCAATGGTCGTTCAACAACCATGCGTTGGTTAAGAGAGCATCCTGAAGATGCAGAGCAACGTCAGTGGGATATAATGAATCATAATGCACAAGCGGCCTTAAAGATGGTTGAACGTGTAGGATCGTTGCCAGAAGAAAGAAGAATGGTAAGACTTGGATCAGAAATGTTACAAGGTTACACAGAACCTAATTGGATAGAATGGTGGCAACAATCTCATATACAAAATCATCTAGCTAAAATATTTGCTCCTGTTGGAGAAGCATCAAGACGTTTAGGAGTTAAGATTAGTTTTCATCCTGGACAATTTTGTGTGCTATCTAGCCATAGAGATGATGTAGCTGAAAGAAGTAGACTTGAATTTGAATATCATGCTGATATGGCCAGATGGATGGGCTTCGGTAAGAGCTTCCAAGATGGTTGTAAATTGAATGTTCATATATCTGGCAAACGTGGTCCACAGGGTATTATTGATATGATACCAAAGCTATCTCCAGAGGCACGTAATTTGCTTACTATTGAGAATGATGAGATGGGTTGGGGACTAGATGCTAGTTTAGAATTAGAAAAACATTGTGCGTTGGTCTTAGATATACATCATCATTGGATCAGAGACGAAGAATATATTCAAGCAAATGATGATAGGGTAAAAAGAGTAGTTGATAGTTGGAGAGGTAGCACACCTACATTGCATTATTCGTATTCAAGGGACGAAGCACTAGAACCAGCTGGTTTAGGAGAAAATACACACTCTCATATGCATGATATTAAGAAATTACTAGAGTTAGGCTGTAAAAAGCAAAAGCTCAGAGCACACAGTGACTTCTTTCCTAATCGTGCTGTAAACGAATGGGCTTTGAGTTTTGGTGAGTATTTTGATATTCAAGCAGAAGCAAAAGGGAAAAATCTAGCATCTCAACAGTTGTACGATCTTTTTATTTCAACTAAATAAGTTAAAATAAGGAGATTACTATGCGTCAAAAAGAAAGTACACATGAATCTGTACATAAGAGAACTTCTATTGGCCGTGGAAGACTGAAAATGTCTTCGATGAACAAACATAAAAGAAGATCTTATAAACAGTACATAGGTCAAGGGAAACGTGGTTAATGAGAGCTACTGATTTAAACACAGCCGTATTTGCTTTTGGTAGATTAAATCCGCCAACAATAGGCCACGGTCGCCTGGTTGACGCAGTCAAGAATCAACCAGGAAAACCCTTTTTATTTTTAACGCATACCCAAAAACCTAATACTGATCCACTTACATTCCAGCAAAAATTAAAATATGCAAAAGCAAGTTTTGATGGTATCACAATAGGTAACCCTGAAGTCAAGACTATTATACAGGCTTTACAGAAGCTGGAATCAATGAGTTTTGCACATGTCATACTGGTTGCAGGATCTGACAGGGTAAAACAATTTGAAAGTTTTGTAACAAAATACAATGGCAAAGATTATAATTTTGAAAGTGTTAAAGTTGTAAGTTCTGGAGAAAGAGATCCAGATGCTGAAGGCATTGAAGGAATGAGTGCGAGTAAGATGCGTGAACATGCAAGGAAAGGCGAGTTTGATAAATTCAATGATGGAGTTATAAATCAAAAAGTTGCAAAGCAAATGTATGATGATGTCAGAGCAGGATTAAATGTTCAAGAAGCAGTAACAGAAGATATTGCTACCAAACCAAAAGTATATGTTGACATGGATGGAGTGATAGCTGATTTCTTCTCAGCACTAGCAAAATTTAGAAAAGTCAATCATTGGAAAGATGAAGGCGAGATGAGTGTTGAAGACAGTATCAAGGCAATAGCTGGTACTGAATTCTTTTACACATTGCCAGTCTTCCCAACAGCAAAACAATTAATCAATATGGTAGAAAGTTTTACTGGTGGCGAATGGTATATATGCAGTTCACCATTGAGAGGTGATCATGAGAATTCTAAGAAACACAAATTACGTTGGTTAAGAGATAATGGCTTTTCACCTACTGGTACTATTATCACTGGTAGAAAAGAATCATATGCTGTAGACAAAACTAATGGCACGCCAAATATTTTAATTGATGACAAACCAAGTAATATTGAAAGATGGATTGCTAAAGGCGGTATTGGAATTAGATATCAAGCCAACAAAGATAATCTATCAAGAATACTAATTGCTTTAAAATTAGTAGAAACATATTTTCAAAAAAATGATGCAGTAACACCTGAACTAGTTAATAAAATGAATCAAGCAGTCAATACAGGAAAACTTGTTGAGCATGGCGGAAGAATTGTGAAAGGTATCAACACAACTGTTGATGTCGGAACAGATGCAATTAAAAAGCAATCAGCAAAATTAGGTTTCAATGTTGACAACGATGGATATCCTCCAAAACTTCGAGAAGAGCTGAAGTTTCAAAACAAAGCTGGTGATAAAAGTTTATTAACTTTACCAGGAACAGAAAAGTATCAAAAGATGAGAAAGTCATCTGAACCAGGAACAGAAAAATGGTTTAAAGCATATAGGACTTTACCTTACTTGACCAAAGGTAGAAAAAATCATTATATGTTACCGGTTAAAGAACAAATAGCTATATTAGAAAATCAAATAAAACAGCTCAAAGAGAAATGGTCTGACAAATATAAAAAGTCTATAGACTGTTCAAATCCAAAAGGGTTTTCTCAAAAGGCTCATTGTGCTGGTAGAAAGAAAAACAAATGAAACTAAAAATTTTTAATGCAAGTCTAAAACCTGCAGATCAATCAAATACTCAAGCACTAATTCAATTAGTAACAGAAACTATGAATAAATTTGGAGTTACAGTTGATGTAGTGAATTTAAAAGAACTAAATTATGACTTCACAACTGATTCAGTGAAAGATGATCTTACACCGCATTTGGTTGATGTTGTAAAAAATTGTGATATGATATCAATAGCTACTCCTATATGGTGGGGAGTGCAAAGTTCTTTAGCACAAAGTATAGTTGAAAGATTTGATGCAATTGATACTTGGGGTCAAGACAATGATTATTATGCTTTATATAATAAAGTTTTTGGATCAATAGTATCAGGTGGTGGTGATGGGTTTCAACATATCCACGGAATATTGTTTAGCTTTGCATCTAATCTAGGTATGACAGTACCACCAACATGTAATTTAGAAATTGCTACACAAGGCAAAGATGAAATTATGAAAGATAAAGATGCAAAAAAATGGATTACTATATGGTGTAAAAATATGGTAACCTGGGCAACTATTTTGAAAAAAGCAAATCCAAGCAAGTATGTTCAAGATGACGATATAATTAGACCAAAGTATACGTAAAATGAAATTACACAGACTCTTTGAAGTAGAACCAGATGAAGAAGATTTATATTGGCGTAAACCAAAAGTAAATGATCTATGGGCTTTAGATAAGCTGATACTTTCAAAGAAGTTAGGTTATAATTGCGGACCAGCCGGAATTGATGTTACAAAAGAAGGTGACTATATTGTAAGACCTTGTGTAAACATTTTTGGCCTTGGTTTTGGTGCAAAGAAAATGCATCTCACAAAGAAAACATTACATTTACCAGTTGGCACATTTTGGTGTGAATGGTTTGAAGGCAGACATTTAACAATAGACTATGAATATGGTAAACAAATTAGATGCGTAGAAGGATTTAAAAAACCATCTACGTTACAAAAATGGGATAAATGGTTACGTGTTGATGATGAAGTACCATTACATCCTTTATTAGAAAAACATTTTTCTGATAAGCCTAAATTAAATGTTGAATACATAGGTGACAAATTAATCGAAGTACATTTTAGATCTAATCCTGATTTTGAAGGAGACAGAAAAGAATATGTTCCAGTATGGAAAGGACAATCTACTGAAGCTCCTGAAGGATATAAGTACATTAAACATCCAGACCTACATGGAAGGATTGGAGCATTTGTAAAATGAGACTGTTTGAATTAATTGAAAACAACATTACTGATAAAGATTTACAGCAACTTGAAACCTATGCTGACAGATTATTTGCTTCACTGGGAATTGATGTAGAATTTTCAAAACATTTTAAAGATAGAATAAATGACCCAAGAAACACAAAGCCAATTACAATGGCCGAGCTAACAAGATTGTTCAAGCAAATATACAAACAACATGGTAAACCAATTGCACAACTAGGTCCAGATGCAGAAGCAGTCATGAAAGACATGCGAACAGATGTTAATGTTCCTTTCGCTCTACATTGGGATGGAAAAGAATTAGATCTTGTTGCAAAAACAATTATGCGTAAACCAAACTTTGCAACTTCAAATCCTGAATTTGCAGTAGAAGGTAAACGTATACCACGCAAAAAAGGACAACCAGCCGGAAGCAAAAAGCATTCGGATTTGTATACAGATGAAAACCCAAAAGGCACAATACAAGGATTAAAGTTTGCTACTGTAAAAGATGCAGAAGCAAGTGTAAGAAAAATCAAAGGTTCTGGAAAAAAACATGCACATAAGATACAGGCGGCTATTGCAATGGAACAAAGAGCAAAAGCGGCCGGCAAAAAATCAGCGGCATCAGTTTATAGAACTTACATCAATCAAATGAAAAAGAAAACTAAAGAAATGAAAGAATCTTTAGTTGAAGCATATATGATGGATCTTAATCAAAATGAAGATATGCTAGTATTAAAAGTTAAAGACACTGATCAAAAAGGTCATGTTGAAATAAGAGGTAAAAAAAATTACGAAACAGATGGATATGATCCAAAAGATCCTTTACACAAAGTATTAGATGAATTAGATCCAGCCACAGTTGCAAAGCTATATGGTGGAGAAGAAGTTTACTTGAATCCAAAAAATTCAAGAACAGCACCAGCTATAGCAAAAGCTAAAGAATTAACTAAAGAAAATTTTGCAGATGGCAAAGTAAAAGGAAAATCACGTCCTGGTAGAGTGAAACGTTCAGGTGCAAGTTGCAAAGGATCAGTCACAAGCCTAAGAGCAAAAGCTAAAAAATCCTCTGGTGAAAAAGCAAAGATGTACCATTGGTGTGCTAATATGAAAAGTGGTAGACAGAAGAAATAATAAACTGTATTATATTAGCATAAAAAAGGAAAAAAATAATAATGAATTTTGATCTTGTCAGCGATATCCATGTGGAACATTGGAAGAATAATTACGACTTTTTAAAAAACAAACAATCACAAACATTAATTGTAGCAGGAGACGTTAGTGATAATCCAGATCTCTCATACGAATGGTTATCAGTAGTTTCTGCAGAATATAAAGAAATATTGTTTATAGAAGGAAATCACGAACATCAAGGAACTGGTTTTTATATAGATGATGTCAACAAACAGATTGAAAATCTAGTATCATCTATATCTAACTTACATTACTTGCCAAACAAACCTTATGTGAAAGATGGTGTTGTAATACTTGGCACAAACGGTTGGTGGGATTACAGAATCGGTGAACCTTATGTTGATAGAAAAATAAGTATTGATCACTTTTCAAATTTCAGAACACCGGAAATAGCACTTAACATATTAAATCAATCTGCAAAAGAATATTCAAAAATGCTGACTTGGTTGAACACATATCAGCACGACAATGATATAAATTCTATTGTTTGTATTACTCATACTTTACCTGTAAAAAGAGCAATAAGTTGGGCAGTTTATCCTCCTATACAGAATGCTGTTGGTTGTTATGGTAACAGCATGATGGAAGATTTACCAAGATATCATAGTAAAATAAAGCATTGGTGCTTCGGACATAACCACGATCAACAAGAATTTGTACAAAATACAGTAGTATATCACAGCAATCCAAGGGGTAGACCTGAAGATTTTAATCGTGAAACGTATAAACCAAAAATGATAGAAGTGAAATAAATACTTTTATGAAACTTATTGATATAATTGTTGAAAAGAAAAAACCCAAACCAACTAATCCAAGCAAGTGGTCTTATTATAAGTCACAAGCAAAAAAGAAGTTTGATGTTTACCCATCTGCTTATGCGAATGCTTGGGCGGCCAAGATGTATAAAAAAGCTGGCGGCGGCTGGAGAATGAGTAAAGAAGCTGTTGACGGTTTACAATATCATTTTGATAATGCCATTCCTTTAAGAGAAACTATATACAGACCAGGTTCACATGCATTTTTTGAAATGTTTGAATTAGCTAGAGCTTTATATGAACAAGGTATGATATCAGTAGACTGGGAAGATGCCGAATTATTAGAAACAAATATTGGTGATGTAGTAGAAACTGCAAAAGGCAATATTGCTTTAGATGTACCCTTTGAAGAACAACTAGATGAAGCAGAGTATCAAGGTAGAGACGTTGAGTTAAACAAACCAAAACGTGGCGGTAGTAGAAAGTTTTATGTTTATGTAAAAAATCCAAAGACTGGCAAAATTAAAAAAGTATCTTTTGGCGGCATTACTGGATTAAGTGTCAAAGCAAATGATCCTGCAAGAGTAAGAAGTTTTGTAGCAAGACATGATTGCAAAAACAAAAACGATAAAACAAAACCAAGTTATTGGAGTTGTAGATTACCAAGATATAAGAATCTAGGAATCAAAGGAGGACAGTGGTGGTAAAACCTTATTCGGACAAAAGTCTTGCAAAAGGAATAATTAGAAGAGTTTTTAACGAAACAGTTGATGCCGGCGAACTAGTATGGCATCAAGATCACAACGCAAGAAAAGTTACTGTTGTAGAAGGACAAGGCTGGCAGTTACAACTAGATAACGATTTACCAAAATCAATATCAGAAGGTGACACATTTTTTATTGAAGCAGAACAATATCACAGAATTATAAAAGGAAATACTAATTTAGTATTAGACATTGATGAAAGCAATAGTTAATTTTTTTAAAAGACTTTTCAAGTCTGCTGAATATGAACTAACAATTCATCATTTAGGAGAAGTTAAAAAATATCATGTAATTAAAGTTTATACATTAAACATGAATACAGCTTCTTTTAAAACTATTAACAAAGAAAAACATCTTTTAAAAAGTTCAGATAAAATGAGCTGGGAATTAAAAAGAATAAGAAGTGAGGTATAAGGATATGTCAATGGTACCCGAAAGAACAATTAAATTAAACATGGATCAGGTAATTCAAGCACTTGCGGATTACTTGTATGAAAATGAAATGATTGACGAATTTGAAACAAACGGTACAATGGTGTACGAACTAAATAATGATGCGTCGGTTACAATCAAACTAAGATTTGATGCGCCAACAATGAATTAGGAAGTAAAATGTTAATTAGTGAAGTATTCAAAGAAGATTTAGATCCTAAAGGACCAGAAGTTACTATTGGTGACTATACCACAACACATTTTTTTATGTGTGGAAGTGCTATTGAAACAGCTGAAAAACATGCTGACAAACCTGGAATGGAACTTTTGATACGTTTACAAGACATGGTCTATAAACTAGAAAAAGCAGTAATGGACAATGAGGCAACTCAAGAAGCAAAAGATTTAGCATACAAATTACATGATGCAGTAATGGATCAAGCTAGAGAAATTGGTATTGAAGAAGAAGTTGCTGATTATCAAGAAAGTCATTTGAACAGTATTGTAAAGGGCGATCCTAAGCCTGGCTTTGGTCGTGTAGATTTAAAAGAAGAATACAAAGGTGGACTTCGTAAATGGTTT
>MDSZ01193787.1_pt1 | contig 11355 bp, 8 predicted proteins | sample 811201 | NCBI WGS metagenome assembly MDSZ01 (sample SAMN05326647, study PRJNA326480) | marine metagenome | isolation source: seawater | place: Indian Ocean: North | collected 2010 | reverse complement strand
CGCCTACGCCTACGCCAACAACTGGTACAACTACCACTACTGGTACAACTACCTCTACTGGTACAACTACCACTACTGGTACAACTACCACTACTGGAACAACTACCGCTACAGGTACAACTTCTACAACTACAACTACCACTACTGGTACCTCTACTGGTACAACTACCACTACTGGCACTACTACTGGTACCTCAACCGGAACATAAAATAAATAGTAATAAAAAAGGGCACCTTAGGGTGCCTTTTTTTTTCAAGATACTCCTTCATAGATACTCAAATACTATTACTAGAATCTTGAAAAGCATACAAACAGCTTTCTTAGCTATTTTCTTATTATCATTTGATGTAAATGCATCTGATTATGGAACAACTGGGCTAATTGATATACCTACAGCAAGAATGTCAAATGACGGTGAGCTAAGATCTACAGTAGCGATTCAATCAAGAACAAAGTCATTTGCAATTACATATCAAGCAACACCTTGGCTTGAAGGAACATTCCGATATACAGGATTTAAGGATTTCTTCTACTGGGATAGAAATTACGAAGTAAAGGCCCTTTTATGGGAAGAAAAAAAATATTTACCTCAAGTTGCAGTCGGTATCAGGGATCTAGTTGGAACTGCCGTTTGGGGATCTGAATATTTAGTTGCATCAAAAAGAATTGGAAGTTTTGATGCTACTATAGGTATGGGATGGGGGAGACTTGCTGGGAGTGGGGATATTAAAAATCCACTAACCCATATTTCTGATAGCTTTCTTCGTAGAAAGAATAAAATTGGCTCTGGGGGAACATTTTCAACTAATACATTTTTTAGTGGCGGAAAGGCAGGTTTTTTTGGCGGATTAAATTATACGCCAGATAATTTTCCTATATCTCTTATGCTAGAATATAACCCTGACGAATATGAATATGATATTCGTAAAGGCGGGCCAAAACCAAAGTCTCAGATTAGTGCAGGTATAAAATGGGATTATAGTCCAGGACTGTCTTTCACACTCTCGAGACAGCATGATCAAGAGTGGGGTATTCAGATGTCAGCATCATTAGATACAAAAACATTACCTCAGAAGTTTAAAGCCCCAGAGTTTATCTCAAGTCTAGAATTAACAAGAAATCAACTACCACCTGGCCTGAATAAGAATAAGTGGTATGACATGCTTCTATTTGATGCCGAAAGATCTGGTTTGCTTCTTGTCGAAGCCTCTTTAGCTGATGATCAAAAGACAGCCATTATCGTCATGGGCAATAGAGATTTTGCAGTCTGGGAGGACGCTCTAACTTCAATGATTAATCTACTAGATCTTCATCTTCCTGAAAGTGTAGAAAAGCTCAATATTGTAATTGAAGAGCAAGGCCATCGCCTCCAATCTATAACTACAAATAGGAAAACTTTACCATTTGAGCAAAGCAGGGAAATTATTCCTGGCGAGATAAATATTGAACCATTCACACCCCTTGAATCAGTTCAATATAGAACAAACTTTTTCAATAAAAAAGTAACCTTTGATTACAATGTAGCTGTTAGAACCCAGTTGTTTGATCCAGATGACCCAGCTCGTTATCAAATATATGGCAAGTTAGCGATGACAACCTTGCTCCCTGATGATTGGCTTCTAAGCGGAACCTATGGCGTAGATATAACTCATAATTTTGATGAAAGTAAGAGAATTAATTCTAACTCAAGACTTCAAAATGTAAGGACTGACATTGTTAAATATCTTACAGAGGGCGACACTGGTTTGGATTCACTATATCTTCAGAAACGTGGTAATTGGAATAAGGATCTCCACTACAGACTTTACGGAGGTATTTTGGAATATATGTATAGTGGAGTTGGTGGTGAGGTTCTATACCAACCATTTCAATCGAGATTAGGATATGGATTTAGTGCTAACTTTGTTCAACAAAGAGATTATGATAAGTCTTTCAAGCATCTTGACTATAATACTGTAACTGCCTTTGCTAGTGTTTACTATGCCACACCTTTTTATAATTTTGACATAGCTATGCATGCTGGGAAATATCTTGCTAGGGATAAAGGAGCAACATTTGAAGTAAGAAGAACCTTTAATAATGGTTGGATGGTCGGACTCTGGGCAACTCTAACCAATGTGTCTGCCAAACAGTTTGGCGAAGGTAGTTTTGATAAAGGAATGTTTTTTAAAATTCCACTTAACGGTTTATTGAGTTCCAGTCGGAAGGATACCTACACAACTCACATTCGACCAATTCAGAGAGATGGGGGACAGCGTTTAGAGGACTTTAGTGGAAATATATGGTGGGATACGAGGAGTGCAAGATATGATGCATTCTCCAAAACCCCCGGAAAGGGGTTTTTCTCTGGATTCAGTACTAAAAAGAAGGCTGGACAGCAAAAGAATATCTTTAAATATTAGCTCACTCTATGAGAAAAAAATTGTGACGAGTGATAAGAAAATCAGGCTTAGAGAAAACATTCTTTCCGATTTTAAAAATTCTATGAAAAAATCCAGAATCGGATTTGAAAAAGAATCTATAAGGATCGAAAATGAAACCATATCACAAAAAAATCATCCTATTGGACTAGGATCATCTTTATGCAACGAATTCATAACTACAGATTTTTCTGAAGCGCAGCTAGAATTAGTCACTCCTCCTTATGAGGATAAGTTAAAGGCCATTGATTTTTTGGATGATATACATCATTTTGTCATCAATCATTTGAACAATGAATATTTGTGGCCATTTAGTTTCCCATCAGATATTGAAGAGGAGAATATCCGAATCGCCTCTTATGGCATTTCAAATAAGGGAAAGTTCAAGAGGCTTTACAGAAAGGGTTTATCTTCTAGATATGGAAAACTGATGCAGTCCATTTCAGGTGTTCACTTCAATTATTCTGTACCATCTGATTTGTGGAAAAATAAGGCTTTTCAAGAACTAAAGTTAGAGCAGAAGAAATCTATGAGATCTGAGCTATATTTAAACATGGTAAGGAATATCTATAGAAACAACTGGTTAATTTTGTATTTATTTGGAGCATCACCTCTTCTTGGAATGAACTTTGCAGCAAAAGACTCAAAATTATTTAAAAAACTAGATGAAAAAACTCTTTTCATGCCATATGCAACTTCACTGAGAATGAGTGAATATGGTTACCAGAATTCGGATAGATCTCAAACCAATGTCTCACTAGATACGATAGAGTGTTATATAAGTGATATAAGGTCTGCAACTTCTGAACCTAATGAAAAGTTCAAAGATATAGATATAGAAGCCAATGATGATCTTTTTCAAATTAGTGAAAATACACTTCAGATTGATGATGAGTATTATGCGGTTGCAAGAGCAAAGAGCTCTATAAATATTTTGGAACGAACAACATCAAAACTTAGTTATGGAGGGGTTGATTTTATTGAGTTAAGGTCATTAGATTTGGACCCTTTCTCAACTTTAGGTATTAGCCAAGAAACAGTATATTTTCTAGACTTGTTTATGGCGCATTGCTTTTTAAAACAAGAACCTCCACTATCAGAAGATGAAAAGATGAATATCTCAAATAATGATTCTTTGGTTTCAAAGCTAGGCAGAATGCCTAATCTTAAATTAACCAAGAATAGAGAAGAGATCTCTCTTAATAGGTGGGCTAATGATTTATTAGATGACCTATTTTCAATAAAGGAGTTTATTGATGATACAAGCCAAAACTACTCTCAGTCACTAGAATCAATGAGAGAAAGAATAAATAATACTGAACTGACTCCCTCATCAATGATATTAGAGCAAATACATAGCAGAAATATTAGTTATTCTAATTTTGGCATGGAAATTGCTGCCAACAACAAAAATTATTTTCTAGAGAGGAATATTTCAGGGAATAGTAATTGGAATACATTGGATTCAGAGGCAAAAAAATCAATTTTGAGGCAAATGGAAATAGAGAGTAATGATAGCCAAACTTTCCAAGAATATGTTGATAGTTATTTCAGCGAATGAGGGTCTTGCAAAGAATAATCTAGTTTTGATCCATAAGAATTATTTATTTAATTTGGTGTATAATTCAAACCAATATTGCAATTCATTTAGATAGACAAAAGTTAAGTGGGTAAAGAAAGAAAAATAAAAATATTATTAATATTATCAGTCTTTTTCGTGCCAGCTTTTGGTCAAAACCTTGAGTTAGACTCTATGGGAATGACTGTAAGCGACATAGAAGAAATTATGGTCAATCAAGAGCTTTTGATAGACGAGGACGAGCAAAAGACAACTGAAGAAATGATAGAAATTATCGAGTCTGAGTCTAGACTGAAGGATTTAGCAGAAGAAGACTTTTATGATAATGAGTTTGGTTATTCAGGAAGAGAAGATTTTTTGGTTGAATCTAGACCTAAAATATTAAACCAACCATTGAAAAAATTTGGATATGATTATTTTATTAACAGACCAACAACATTTGCAACTCTCAGCGATATTCCAATTCCACCTGATTATCTAATCGGACCTGGTGATGAAATAGAAATCATTTTATATGGAAACTTGGAAGATAGCTACTCACTAAGGGTAACAAGAGATGGCGATATTTACTTACCAAAGATTGGACCAGTATCAGTTGCTGGACAAACTTTCGAAGATTTCAAGACAACAATAAAACAGATAATTTCTACACAGCTAATTGGAACAGAAGTCAATGTTACTCTAGGTGAGCTTAGATCAATAAACATTTTTGTTCTGGGTGAGGCAGCTCAACCAGGTATGTATACAGTTAGTTCGCTGTCAACAATGACTAATGCCATTTTTGCAAGTGGAGGCATTAAAACTTCTGGCTCATTGAGAGATATACAGCTTAAGAGAAATGGTAAGACCATATCAAATTTTGATCTCTATGGGCTATTACTTAGAGGTGACGTGAGTAATGATTATCGCTTAATGTCAGGTGATATTTTGTTTATACCGCCAGTTAAGAAAACAGTTGCTATTTCAGGTGAGGTTCAAAGACCAGGAATATATGAGCTGATTGAAAATGAAACAGCACAGGATTTAATCAATTATTCTGGTAATTTTAAAGCTAAATCTGATAAAGCAAAGACAGAGATAAGAAGGATAAATCAGGACAGTGGAGGTTTTGAGCTAATATTGGCAGACCTGATAAATAAAAATGCATCAGGTCTATTGTTGCATGATGGAGATAGGGTATCAGTATACCCAATTGAAGATAGGATCCAGAATGCAATTTTAATCAAAGGTCATCACCCTAAACCTGGATTTTATCCATGGAAAAGCGACATGAGACTAAGTGATTTAATAGATTCAAGAAATGATTTGCTACCTATGACAGATATGAATTATCTCCTAGTTCAGAGAAAAGATGAAGATGATGAGACCTATTCATTTATACATGTAGATCTTAAAAGTCATCTTAAGAACCCTATGGGACTGGAGAATATCTCTTTGAATAATAAGGATGAAATTACCCTTTTTCCAACTCTTAGTTATTGCGAGATTATTTCTAGACCAAAAGGAAGTGATTCTAATCAAAATAATTCTATTGGATTAGCATCCAATTTAGATAATCAAGATAATCAAATACTTCCCGAAGATGAATTTCCTAATTCAATAAATCAAAAAATAAATTCACCAGTCTATGAAGATCTAGGTCAGACTGATCTAAATTCAAATGATGCTGATGAACTATTAATGTCAATGGATTCAAGTGAAATAAAAAGCTTATGTAGAAGAGAGTTAATCGATCCTTTAGTGGAGTTAATAAAGAATAGCCCTAATAATGAAAGATCAAGCATGCTCGTAAGAGTTTCTGGAAATGTATTATTTCCTGGCCAATATCCTTTAACTAAGAATGCTACCGTAGAGGATTTAGTTAAAGCCGCTGGTATGTTTGACGAATTGAGTTACATCGATGAGATTGAAATAACTAGGGAGGCTGTTAATGATAAACAAGTTATTAGTTCACAGATTGTAAACAGTTTTAGCTCAATCAAGGAAATGGAAGTCTTACCTCGAGACACAATCACAGTCAAAAGAATAAGCTCAGCTTTTGAAACTGTAAAATTAGAGGGCGAAGTATATTTTCCTGGTGAATACATTATTCAGAAAGGTGAAACGCTTCTAAATCTTATTTCTAGAGCCGGAGGATTAACTAGTCAAGCAAATGCAAGTAATTTAATATTTACAAGAGAGGAAATTGCAGAACAGCAAAAGGCAACGCTGGAAAAAAACAGAGCTGATTTGCAGAAACAGCTATTAATTATTCAGGCAGAGACTAATGACAGAAACGATGCTGGCTACTTATCTAAGTTGGAAAGCTTGACATCAACATCTGAAGAAGAAGGTCTAGGCCGCTTAGTTTTTAGCTATGAGGACATTGTTAATCAGAAAGTTTCTGATGTCGAACTAAGAGATGGAGATATGATTTTTATTCCTCAGGATGTACAAACGGTAAATGTTATAGGTGAAGTATATGCTCCAAATGCTCATATATTTAATTCATCATATAAGGTCAAGGACTACATCTTATCTAGTGGCGGAGTGAATGAATTTGGCGATCTTTCAGAAGCCTATGTGATCAAGGGTGACGGTTCTGTATTCAGAGCTGACTCACTCGATGGAAGTAGTTTTTTCAGGAATAATGTTCTGAAATTAGAGGGTGGAGATACTATTGTTGTTCCTCTAGAAATCAAAGTTTATCCAGGACTTCAAACTGCTAGGGAAACAACCCAGATTATATATCAATTAGCTGTCGCAACAGCTGCTATTAGGAGGTTTTAATCTCCAATAAGATATAATAGATAATGCAAAATAATTCACAACTGAATGATGAAATAGATCTTAGAGAGATTTTTGGTATTCTCTGGGAACAAAGAAAGATAATTATTAAGGCTACAGCCTTATTTGCTTTAAGTGCAATCTTCATATCACTCTTTTTGACTAACTACTATCGATCTGAAGCTTTGATGGTTGCTAGATCTGACTCACAGAATCAGAATATGCTTTCTCAGGTAAGTGGTTTAGCATCTTTTGCTGGACTTAACATAGGCCTTCCAACAGAAAATAAGGCATTGGAGGCAATCGAAATTATTAACTCTAGAAAGTTTGTGAGACATCTGATTACATTTGAAGGGGTTTTACCTGCCATTATGGCTCCTTATAAATATGATAAAGAAACCATGGAGTTAGTTTTTGATAGCTCTCTATTTGACACAGAATTAGGAAAATGGGTTAGAGAGCCTAATGATAATGGTGATATTGTTCCAACATATCTTGAGGCACATGCTGAATATACAGAGAACTTAGTTTCTGTCTCACAAGATACTGCTACTGGGTTCATAAGCATATATGTTGAGCATATCTCTCCAGTTTTTGCAAAAGAGTTCTTAGAACTGATTATAAGAGAAGCAAATGTTCTTCTTAGAAAAAGAGACATACAGGAATCAAGCCAAGCCCTTGATTATTTAAAATCTGAGCTAACAAAAACATCTTTTGTCGAAATAAAGGAATCTATTAATAATCTTATTGAGGGCCAAATGGAGAAACAAATGTTAGCCCAGATCAATGAGGATTATATCCTTATAGAAATTGACCCTCCCTTTATTGCTGAAAAAAAGTCTAAACCAAGTAGACTTCTTATAGTTGTGCTTGGCTCAATTCTAGGATTTATTATAGTCATATCAATAATTTTAATAAGACATTACTTTTGGCTGGAGAGAGATAGTTAGTACATAAAGAATCTATGCTTTTTTCAAGCAAATGAGTTCTTAAATCATAGAAAATAATAATATCTAGCTTCCTTTTAATGAAACAATCGATAGAAATTTGTATATCAACAATGAATCATGAATTCCCTGAATGGATTAAATCTTCTTTTCCTTGTCCAATCTTAGTAGTTAACCAGTGTGATGAGGATTCTGTTGTCAATCTAACTGATAATGTCAAAGTGATAAATACAACTTCTATAGGTCTTTCAAGATCAAGAAATATAGCTTTTTCTGAGGCGTCAGCAAAATATTTATATATCTGTGATAATGATAATTCTTTTTCAAAAAACTCGTTAATAGAGTTATCGAGAGAATTAGAAATTGACAATCCAGATGTTGCAATTTGCTCATCAAATCTTGATGAATTTTCAATTATGAAGAAGAAGAAACTAAATATAAGAGATATTTTTTCGATCGCTTCTTGGCAGATCTGTGTCAGAAAAGAAATCGCACAGAGAATAGGATTTAATGAAAGATTTGGCTTAGGCTCAAACAAAATTAGTCATGGAGAAGAAAACATCTTTCTTGCAAATGCGTTAAAGTCAGGACTAACTATCATAGGATATCCAATAAAAGTAGTTAACCATCCAGATCTTGGTACTGGATATAATCACAATCCAAAATTTTATACTGAGAAATATTTTATTTATAAAGAAATGGTCGGTATATTTTTTGCGATTATTCTTATTGTTAGAAAGTTCATAATAAGACAATGGAAAAGGAGCTTATCGTGAATAAAGTCTTTATGATAGTTGGTTTAGGCAGATCTGGCACAACTATTATTGGTAAGAAATTATCAGAATATTTGGGAGGCATCTTCCTTGGCGAGCTAATTTATTTTTCATCAAGGGGTATAGAGAATAAGTCTCTATGTGGATGTGGTGAATATGCTAGTAATTGTGAATTCTGGAAAAGAATTATCGATTCACTCTCAGAGTCAGAGAAAAGAATACTCAAGGAAGCAGAAGAAGATCTCAGGCTCAAGAATATTATTAAGATGAAGAATTTCAAAAAGTATAAAGATCTGTATGAGAGAGTTCACAATCTAATTAGTGACAATAAACCTCTTGTTGATTCATCGAAAATATTCCCGTATGCATTTATGTTTCGTAAAAACCCAAATTATGTATTTATTCATATCATAAGAGATCCAATAAGCGTAACTTCATCAATGATGTCTAAGAAATTTATACCTGAATTAGGAAAAGAAGAATATTTACATAATGGAGGTCTAATAAGAACACCGCTCAGATGGAGTCTTGTAAACTTACTAGTTAAGGCCTTTATCCCAATAAAGCATACAATTTTTTATGAGGATTTTGTTTCTGATCATTCTAGAGTTTTTGAGGAAATTCTAAAAAAAGGCCAAGATCAAGATTCAATCTCAGGCCATAGTTTAGCGGGTAATCCATCAAGATTTGGCGATCAAACAATCAAAGCACAAACGCTGAAGCGTGAGTTTACCAAGTATGAAAAAATATTAATAAGCCTTCTATCTTGGCCAGCTAGAAAGCTAATAAAATATTCCTAGTATGCTTCATCATCTTATTATTATTGGCCATCAGAAATGTATGACAACTAGTTTATTTAATGAGCTAGCTAAACATACAAAACTATTTAAGTTACCGAAAAAAAAGGAGTTAAATTATTTTCTTAGAAAAGATGCTAGCTATAAGTCATACAAAAAATTATTCAAGTATGGCGATGGAAATACAACACTTGAGGCTTCCCCTTATTATATTTTTAATCTCGATTCTATGGAGAGAATATCAAAAGTTTTGGGTGAGAATGTAAGCTTGATTATATTGAGAAGAGATCCTGTAGAAAGGACGATTTCACACTATTTTCATTCATTGGTTAGAGGCCATGAAAACCGCAAACTTTCTGAAGCAATTAAAGGAGATATTAGAAATTATTCTTCCTATTCTAATGAATACGAACGAATTCATTTTAGCTACCTGAATAGATCAAACTATGAATTCTTAGAAAAAAAAGCATTAGATACTTTTCCTGAAAATCTTTTTATTTATGACACCTCTAAACAAACTATCTCTTCAATAGCTAAGATAATAATAAAGGCTATTGATTCCAGATATGAGGTAAATAACTCAGAGAATTTAATATCTCTAAAAGTAAAGAATAAGGCTTTTAAAATAAGCGGTGAGAAAAGATTTAAGTTTTTAAAGAGAGCTGGTTTTCGTGGCCAAATCCTAATTTGGATAGGCTTAATATTTGGAGCCCTATCTCATGGAAAAACAGAAATATCTGATTACGATAAGAGCTTCATATATGAGAGCATAAATAGTGTTAAAAAACTTAACAGTACTAATACCTCACTATAATAATTTTAGAAAGCTTGATAGAGCTATTAAGAGTTGTAAATCTTTAGATGTGATGGTCTATGATGATGGATCTAATTTGGAAGAAAAATTAGATTTCAATAAAAATGTAAATGTTAATTATGCAAATGATAATAATGGGGTAGCATTTGCAAGAAATTGGCTAGTCAAGAACTGTCATAAAAAGTATGGTGTTTTTCTTGATTCAGATGATGAATTGTTGAGTATTGATTATTTGCAAGAGTCAATAAGATTACTCGAATCAAACGAATCTCTTGCTGTAGTTGGATGCTTTGCTAAAGATAATAGAGGTGGGACTAAGACCCGTCCATTAAGTATAAATCCCTTATATTTTCTCTGGAGAAATCCAATTATAACATCTGGATCAGTTTTTAAGATATCAGCTGCAAATGAATTGAGAATATTTGACCCATCTATAACAAGAAATTTTGCAGAAGATTATTTCTTTTGGGCAAGGATTAGCAAAAAAAATAGATTGATGAATTTACCAATGTATGGAGTGATTAGAGAAGAATCTAGTGAATCACTTACTGGAAGTCTTTCTTTATATAAAAGACTTTTTTCTGCAATTATAGTGAGGCTTAGGATCTTAAGTTACTTTTTACTTAAGAATTGAATAATAAAAATGAATACAGCAATAAGAAAAAGTCATAGCATTTTTACAAGTTGGTTAGTTCTAGTTATTGCATCTCTTGAGCCCTTCATATTCTTTATAAGGACTTTGCCATTAACATTTTTATTAACTGTCAATAAAATCAGGCTCAATCTTACAATACAAATTCTTATCATAAGCCTTATTCCAGTAACAATCCTCTCATTTAAGCGATTGATTTATACAGATTATTCTGCTGTTGTAGTTTTTGATTTATTTTGTTGGTTTCTGATATCAATTTTTTTAATAGGAAAGACAATTGATACAAAAGTAGCTGATAGGATAATGAAGTTTCTAATCGCTACATTTTTCTTAAATTATCTTTTTATTCTTATTTTTAATAGGCCATATTTGATTTGGTATGAGCTTCATGGAGGGGATTATTCTGATTTGATGAAAGGATTTATCTTTAGGAATCCAGGTATTTTTAATGAGCCATCGACATATTGTTATCTTTTGCTAACAGTCTATTTCTTTTCCTCAAGATCATTATCTATAACTTTCTTTACATTAATTACTTGCATACTCAGTACTTCAATTGGAGGCATAATTGCCTGTCTTTTGTTAGTTTTTATTTTTTCTAACTGG
>MDSZ01081508.1_pt1 | contig 11355 bp, 11 predicted proteins | sample 811201 | NCBI WGS metagenome assembly MDSZ01 (sample SAMN05326647, study PRJNA326480) | marine metagenome | isolation source: seawater | place: Indian Ocean: North | collected 2010 | reverse complement strand
CGAGATGGGAGATCTGACCGCGCAGACCGGCTCCGCCATCGCCGGGCTGATGGTTCTGCAGCTCTGTGGCCTTCTGAACCTTGGCCTTGGTGCTTTGTTGAGCCGCTGGAGCGTGTCCCTGCCCCAGCTGATCGTTCAGTACTCGCTGGGCCCTCTGCCAGCGCAGCTGCTGCTCTGCTGCGGAGTGGGTCTGATCGCCGTCGTGCTGCGCCGTCTGCTGATGGTGCCGGGATGATCCATCGGGTGCTGGGACGGAGCGGCGTGATCCTGATCGCCGTCGCCGTTGCGCTGTCTGATCAGCTGAGCAAGGCCTGGATCACAGATGTGCTGGGTGGTGATGGGCGCTCGCTGCAGGCGGTTCCAGGCCTGCTGGACCTGCGGCTGGTTCACAACACCGGAGCAGCGTTCAGCATGCTGCGGGGATCGACAGCGGTTCTGGGACTGCTGAGTCTGGTGGTGGTCATCGCCGTTCTGATCTGGCTCTGGCGACAGCCAAGGCTGCCGATCTGGCAGGGGCTGGCTGTCGGCTTGCTGCTGGGAGGCAGTCTCGGCAATGGAATTGACCGCTGGAGGCTGGGCTACGTCGTCGATTTTCTGGCCCTTGTTCCGATCAACTTCCCGATCTTCAATCCGGCCGACGTTGCCATCAATCTCGCCGTGATCTGCTTCGCTGTTGACCTCTGGTCGAACCGCAGCGGGAATCGCCGTGGCTGAACGCATCGCTGACTCTGGGGTGCCCCGCCTGGTTGTTCACCAAGCGGATCAACCGGACAGGGCGATCCCCCTGCTTGCCGCGGTCTTGTGGGGCGACATCATCCGGGCAGCGGGTCGCGGAAGCGTCACCCCATGATTCCGCCGCGCAGCCGGTTGTTGATCGGCCTTGCTGCCGTGCTCCTGGCCCTTGTGGTGATCGGAGCCATCCTCCAGGCCGTCCGCAGCCTGCTCTGGGATCTCAGCTATCTGCTGCCTGGCTGGTTACTCACCCCGGTGCTGTTGCTGGCCGTCGGCCTGATCCTTGCTCTTGGGATCCAGATCGGCTGGCCGTGGTGGCAACGCTGGCAGCGACGCCAACGTCGGCCGGATCAGGCCTCGGAACCGCCGCTTCAGGTACCGAGCGATCGCCGTGAGGCCGCGACCCGCAGTCTGGACAGCATCGACCGCGTGCTGGAACAGCTGGAGGATGACATCACCCGCGAGGGTCTGCGACGGGAGCGGCAGCGCGTCGCGGAGGACCTGACGCGGGGAGACCTCGTGGTGGCTGTGTTCGGCAGCGGCTCAAGCGGCAAGACCTCCCTGATCCGTGCCTTGCTTCAGGAAATGGTGGGGGAGGTCGCCGCGGCCATGGGCTCCACCCAGCGCAGCCGCACCTATCGCCTGAAATTGCGCGGATTGCAGCGTGGCCTGCAACTGGTGGACACACCGGGCATTCTCGAAGCCGGCGACGCCGGGTATTCCCGTGAGGAAACGGCACGACGGGTGGCGGTGCGTTCCGATCTGCTGCTCGTGGTGGTGGATGGAGATCTGAGGGCCTCTGAATTCCGGGTTCTGCAGTCGATCGCCGACCTTGGCAAGCGTCTGCTGCTGGTGCTGAACAAACGGGATCTGCGAGGGGTTGAGGAGGAGCGACGGTTGCTCGACGTTCTGCGTCACCGCTGCCGAGGTCTGGTGGAGGAGCTCGATGTGATCGCCTGCAGTGCCTCACCCCAGTCGATTCCCCAACCGGGAGGTCAGCCGCTTCAACCTGCACCGGATGTGGTGGATCTGCTGCAGCGGCTTGCTGCCGTGCTGCACGCTGACGGCGAGGAACTGATCGCCGACAACATCCTTCTGCAGTGCCGAAGGCTGGATGAACAGGGACGCCAACTGCTGAATCGACAGCGACGACGAGAGGCTCAGCGCTGCGTGGACCGCTACAGCTGGATCAGTGGGGGAGTCGTGGCAGCCACGCCGCTGCCCGGCGTTGACCTGCTGGGAACCGCGGCCGTGAATGCACAGATGGTGATGGAGATGGCCGGCGTCTACGGAGTCGATCTCTCCAGAGATCGGGCGCGTGAGCTGGCGCTGTCCGTGGGACGGACCCTGGCGACGCTGGGCCTTGTGAAGGGTGCGATGAGCCTGATCGGAACCGCTCTCAGCCTCAGCCTGCCGACCCTGCTGGCAGGACGAGCGATCCAGGGGGTGGCTGCGGCATGGCTGACACGCATCGCTGGGTTCAGCTTCATCCGCTATTTCGAACAAGACCAGGACTGGGGAGACGGAGGGGTTCAGGACGCCGTGCGGCAGGCCTTTGAGCTGAACCGCCGGGATGCCTCCCTCACGAGCTTTCTTGAGATGGCGATGCGGCAGGTGGTGGAACCGCTGCAGCGCCGCCCTGATCGGAAGCTTCCACCCCGGCCAGAGCCTCCGGGGGAGGGGGGAGCATCGGACCGCGGGCGTCCAGCACGGTGATCATGGCCAGATAAAGAATGCCGATGGCGATGGAGATCGCACCGGTGAGGATGGCGATCCAGCGGGAACGGGCTCGTTCCTCCTTCATCACAACCTGCTCAGTGTGGTGATTCTGAGGGATTCCCCTCAGACCAGCGAGGCATTGATCAGCTCAGCAAGCCGGTCCAGGTGCTCAGGCGCGGTGTGGGGGTTACCGAAAACGGCCTTCAAGCAGAAGCGGTCGCCGTAGCGCGGTCTCGACAACAGGAAGCCCTGGCCCAGAAGCTGGTGGCGAGTGGTCTGCGACCAGGTATCGCAATCATCAGCGTCAGCAGCCCTCGGATGCAGGGACAGCAAATGCAGTGATCCGTCCAGCAGCGTGAACCGGTCCTGGTCCAGCCGACGACGGACCTGGTCACGCCGCTCAAGCGCCGAACGCAACACCATCGCGATTCCTTGCTCACCGAGCTGCCTCAGGCCCAGCCAGAGCTTCAGGACTTCAGCAGGACGTGTGCCCTGCAATCCGAGTTCACCACCGTGGGGCTCCCCATTGGCGCCGTCCATATACGGCAGGCCTGTGGAGAAGCTCTGATGCAAATGACGGAGGTCCCTGACCAGCAGAAGAGACGACGCTTTGGCGATCCCCAGAAGCTTTTGCGGATTGAGCGTGATCGAGTCCGCCTGCTCAAGCCCACGGAACAAGGGAGACCAGTCCTCCGAAAGAGCGAAGACCCCCCCGATTGCAGCATCGACATGCAGCCAGACCTCATGGCGACGACAGACGCTGGCGATCTCAGCCAGCGGATCAATGGCACCGCGGATCGTCGTCCCCGCTGTCGCCACCACCGCAAGGCAAGGACGACCACGGAGATGCAGATCCTGCAGCGTCTGCTCGAGGCTGGTGGAGCAGAGGCGTCCCTCACGGTCCACGGGGAGCTGCATCAGAGCATCGCTAGCCAGCCCCATCACCCGAGTCGCCTTCAGCAGAGAGACGTGGGCATCCCGACTGCAGAGAATGACACCATCACCGGAACCTTGCAGACTGCGGGCGGTCACCAGAGCCATCAGGTTGCTGAGCGTTCCGCCTGTGGCGAGGACACCTCCGGCCTTCTCAGGCAGCCCCAGTCGCTGAGCGAACCAGTGGCAGAGCTGTCGCTCAAGACTGGACAGCCCCGGGGACAGCTCTTCGGCCAGAAGGTTGTTGTTCAGGCCGGCACAAATCAGATCCGCCGCAATCGAAGCGGTGAGCGGAGGTGGATCAAGATGGGACAGCGCCCCGGGGTGGGATGGCTGGTAGGCGCCGTCCATGACGATCTTCAGGTCGTTCAACAGGGCCGGCACATCGCATCCCTGATCACCAGGGATCAGCTCAGGCTCGGGACGGACCACCGGAATGGGTGGACGTTGCGCGGCCGTGCCGATCCACTCGCAGAGCAGATCGCTCACCTGATGCAGAAAGTGGCGGAGGACCGGATCTGGATGCTCGGGAGAGGCGAAGGGTGAAAGCCAGGTCACGGGCTGACGCAGATCAGTGCTGGCGTGCACCGGTAACGGTGGAGCTTCGCTGATCCTCGCCTTTCGTGGGAATGTGCTCACAGATCGCTCGATGTGCGTTGATGCGGGAGGCCACCGTGCAGCGCTGGATGACCGTCCTGCTTCAGCGTGCTGAGAGGGTCGGTGAGGCTGGAGAAGTGCCGGTGGCAGCGGTGGTGCTGGATGCCGAAGGTCGCTGCATTGGCCACGGACGCAACCGACGTGAAACGGCGCAGGATCCGCTTGGTCACGCCGAACTCATTGCGCTGAGGCAGGCCGCTTGGGTCCAGGGTGACTGGAGATTCAACGACTGCACCTTGATCGTCACGCTTGAACCGTGCCCCATGTGTGCCGGAGCTCTCGTCCAGGCCCGCATGGGCTGTGTGATCTACGCCACACCAGACCCCAAGAGGGGAGGTCTGGGGGGAAGTCTGGATCTGTCCAGCCACCCAAGTGCTCACCATCACATGACGGTGAGGGGAGGGGTTTTTCAGAGAGAAGCCAGAGAGCAGCTGGAAGGCTGGTTCAGGCAGCGGCGGCGACGGGCCCCTTGAAGCTGGGGAGTTCTGTTTTGAACAGATCGAGCAGACGGTCGACGTTCTCGGGGGTTGAGTTGTAGCCCATCAGGCCGATCCGCCAGATCTTGCCGGCGAAGGAGCCGAGGCCACCACCCACCTCGATGCCGTGAGTGTTGAGAAGGTGCTGGCTGAACGCCTTCCCGTCAACCCCTTCCGGGATGCGAACTGTGGTGAGCGTTGGCAGACGATGCTCCTCGGGAACGACCATTTCCAGCCCGAGAGCCTCAAGCCCGCTCCAGAGTGCTTCTGCATTGCGACGATGTCGGGCCCAGGACTGGTCCAGTCCCTCCTCGGCCAACAGACGCAGCGCCTCCCGCATGCCGAAGTTCATGTTCACGGGAGCCGTGTGGTGGTAGACCCGGTCGCTGCCCCAGTATTTGTTGAGCAGAGAAACGTCGAGATACCAGTTCGGCACCTTGTCCTGACGCGCCGCCATCTTGGCCTCGGCGCGAGGACCCATGGTGAATGGGCCAAGCCCTGGAGGGCAGCTGAGCCCTTTCTGGCTGCAGCTGTAAGAGAGATCGACCTGCCACTCATCGATGTACAGCGGAACACCGCCGAGAGAGGTGACTGTGTCCAGCAGCAGCAGGCAGTCATGCCGGCGGCAGAGGTCGCCGACACCTTCCATGGGCTGGCAGACGCCGGTGGAGGTTTCGGCATGCACCATGGCCAGGATCGCTGGCTTGTGCTCAAGGATTGCCGCCTCGAGCTCCTCAAGGGAGAACCACTCTCCCCATGGCTTTTCAATGGTCCTGACGTCTGCGCGGTACCTCCCGGCCATGTCCACAAGACGTAAACCGAAATAGCCCTTCACCGCCACGAGAACGGTGTCACCAGGTTCAACGGTGTTCGCCAGGGTTGCTTCCATGGCGGAACTACCGGTTCCGCTCATCGGCAGGGTGAGGCGATTCTCCGTCTGCCAGGCATAGCGGAGAAGTTCCTGAACCTCGCTCATCAACTCCACGTAAAGCGGATCGAGGTGCCCAATCGGCGTCCTCGCCAATGCCTTGAGAACAGTCGGATGGGCATTGGAAGGCCCCGGTCCGAGGAGCAGTCTGTCCGGGGTGGCGATCGGATCGAAGCTCCTGCGGTGACTGTCGTCTACGGAAAGGAGTGAGTGGGTCGTCACCAAGGCCCTGAACAGGAAGTCTGGCAGCGAATGTTACGCACTCATCTCACCCATCGGCCGAAATCAGTCGGTTTGCAACGCAGTCGTTGGAGGTTCGGATCAACGCTGACGAACGTTGGTCTCAGCAAGGCCTCTGGCCATGTGATCAAAGGGCTCACGCACGGTCGCCAGGCGCTCCATGGGGACACCCTCCGACCGAAGACGTTCACTGACGACCTCTCCGAGAAGCACGATGCTTCGAACCGTGGGACCGGTCGGCACCCCAAGACTCTTGTAGGTGTCATCCAGCCCATTGAGCACGCGCTCATTGAGGATCGTGCTGTCGCCTGCCACCAGGGCATAGCTGGCGTAGCGCAGGAAATAATCCATATCCCGCAGACAGGCCGCGAGGCGCCTGGTGGTGTAGGCATTGCCTCCCGGCAACAGCAGTTCCGGCTCATCGAGGAACAGCATCTGACTCGCCTCACGGACGATCTCAGCTGCATCGCGGTTGATCAGCTCAACGGCGCGAATCCGAAGATCGGATTCATCAAGGAACGCCTCGATCCGGTCGATGGCCATGCGGTCGAAGTAACGACCTTGCTGGTCATAGCGACCGATCAATCCGCTGATGGCGTCGCGCATGCTGTGGATTCGACAGACATTCCCAGGCGGAAGCTAACACCTGCCATCTGGCGAAAAGCCTTTGAGGGCCTGAGTTCCTGCGAATTTGACAGAAACGGTTACGCGGAGCGCCAGGCGAACCGGCCGAGCAGAGATGCCATCCCTGGCCATGGGTGAGGAATTTTGTACCCCTTGCTACACAATGGGGTATTCAGGATCTTTACGGTCCTAATGCCACGCCCGGGGCCGAGACGTTTTCATGGCAAAAACTCCACAGGATGTCCTCCGTCAGATCAAAGACGAAGGCATTGAACTGATTGACCTCAAGTTCACTGACCTCCACGGAAAGTGGCAGCACCTCACGGTCTGCACCGATCTCCTGGAGGAAGAGTCCTTTACGGAAGGATTGGCCTTCGACGGCTCCTCGATCCGCGGCTGGAAAGGCATCCAGGCCTCCGACATGGCCATGGTGCCCGACGCCAGCACCGCCTGGGTGGATCCGTTCTACCGGCACAAAACCCTGAGCATGATCTGCTCGATCCAGGAGCCACGAACAGGTCTCCCCTACGAGCGCTGCCCCCGGGCACTGGCCCAGCGGGCTCTCGATTATCTGAGCTCAACAGGCCTCGCCGACATGGCCTTCTTCGGTCCTGAGCCTGAATTCTTCCTCTTCGACGACGTCCGCTACAACTCGTCGGCGGGTGGATCCTTTTACAGCGTTGACACCATCGAGGCGGGCTGGAACACCGGCCGTCTCGAGGAAGGTGGCAACCTCGCTTACAAAATTCAGGAGAAGGAGGGGTACTTCCCCGTTGCTCCCAACGACACAGCTCAGGACATCCGTTCCGAGATGCTTCTGCTGATGGGCCAACTCGGGATTCCCATCGAAAAGCACCACCATGAGGTGGCCGGCGCAGGGCAGCACGAGCTGGGCATGAAGTTCGCTGAGCTGATCCAGGCGGCCGACAACGTGATGACGTACAAGTACGTCGTCCGCAATGTTGCGAAGAAATACGGCAAAACAGCCACCTTCATGCCGAAGCCGGTCTTCAACGACAACGGAAGCGGCATGCACGTCCACCAGAGTCTCTGGAAGGGCGGCCAGCCCCTGTTCTACGGAGAAGGCACCTACGCCAACCTCTCCCAGACGGCTCGCTGGTACATCGGCGGGATCCTGAAGCACGCTCCTGCTTTCCTCGCCTTCACGAACCCCACCACCAACAGCTACAAGCGCCTAGTGCCAGGCTTCGAAGCTCCGGTGAACCTGGTGTATTCCGAAGGGAACCGGTCCGCCGCCGTGCGCATTCCTCTGACAGGCCCAAGCCCTAAAGCCAAGCGTCTGGAGTTCCGCTCGGGTGATGCTCTGGCCAATCCCTATCTGGCTTTCAGCGCCATGATGATGGCTGGCATCGATGGCATCAAGAATCAGATTGAACCGGGTGACGGCTTCGACAAAGACCTGTTCGAGCTGCCTGCTGAAGAACTCGCGAGCATCGCCACCGTTCCGTCATCTCTCAACGGCGCACTGGAAGCTCTCGATGCCGACCGTGGGTTCCTGACCGAGGGAGGAGTCTTCTCTGATGACTTCATCCAGAACTGGATTGACATCAAATACGAGGAGGTTCAGCAGCTTCGGCAGCGTCCTCACCCCCATGAGTTCGCGATGTACTACGACGCATGATCCGGATTTTCGGATTGATGTGATCCAAAGGCCCGTCTTCTCAGGAAGCGGGCCTTTTTGGTGGCCATGAGGTTCCAACTGATGAGCAGAGTCCCCGTTTCAGCAATGGATTCGCTGGAATAGTCGTCTTCAGTGCACTCCGATGGCGACCACGCCCTTCAGCAAGCTCGCGTACCAGACCCTGCAGCAGGGGAAAGGCCTGGCCGGTCTGGTTCACAAAGACCTCAGCACCCGGCTGATGTCGCTTGTGGCTCCGGAAGCCGTCCCCAGCACGGAATCGGTCCCTCCGGAGCTGATGAACACCCTCCGAGCTGCCATGGCGAAACTCGAGGAGCGGGACTGGGCTGACGCTGAGCAGGGGGTGTACCCAGAAGAGCTGCTCTTCGATGCGCCCTGGCTGGAATGGGCCAGAACGTATCCGATGGTCTGGCTCGATCTGCCCTCCACCTGGTCCCGCCGCAAACAGCGCAATGTCAGAGACCTGCCGGATGGAACCGACCCCAGCCTTTATCCCGATTACTACCTCCAGAACTTCCACCACCAGACGGATGGATATCTGAGCGATCACTCGGCAGGTCTGTATGACCTTCAGGTTGAGATTCTGTTCAACGGCACCGCCGATGCCATGCGACGCCGCGTGCTGGCACCTCTCAAACGCGGGCTTCGCCACTTCTCCGACCGATCGCCCGCTGCGCTGAGGATTCTGGATGTAGCGACCGGGACCGGGCGAACCCTGCATCAGATCCGCGGTGCCTTCCCCCATGCCGAACTGATCGGAATCGATCTCTCGGAGGCCTACCTCAGGCAGGCGAATCGCTGGCTGAACGGTGGCACCTCACCGCTCGTGGAGCTGATGCGGGCGAACGGAGAACGTCTTCCCCTTGCCGATGACGGCCTGCAGGCCGTGACCTGTGTGTTTCTGCTTCACGAGCTCCCAGGTGACGCGCGCCAGAACGTGCTGAACGAAGCCTGGAGAGTGCTGGAGCCTGGAGGAACCTTCGTTCTCGCTGATTCTGTCCAGATCAACGACTCGCCCGAGTTCGGTGTGGCCATGGAAAATTTCAGGAGGGTGTTTCACGAGCCCTACTACCGCGACTACATCGGTGATGACATCTCCGCACGCCTGACCAGCGCCGGATTCGAGGCCATCAAAGGCGAATCCCACTTCATGACGAGGGTATGGACCGCTCGCAAACCGTTGGTTTCAGCACTCTGAGCGGGTTCGCTGACAGCCGACCTTGCAGATCCCTTCAGGATCCATAGGGTGTGTCTGACCGCAGGGATGATCCATGACCAATCCTTTCCGGTTGCGTTGGCTTCAGGGATGGGTCTTCCAGGTTGTTTTTATGGAAGGCCATGTTCAGGTGGAAGCCCACGGTTTCGGCATTTGCCTGCGAACGGCGGTTCTTCCTGGGGAAAGCCCGCAAACCGCCGCGGATCGACTGGTGCTGGCAGAAGACCGCCGTCGCCGTGCCCTCCACAGTGCCTGGCTTCGCGGCAGTGATCTGCCCCGCACCTCGGAACCTCCCTTCCCACCCCTTAGGGACGCTGAGGCAAAACGCCCGGTCTCCCTGGTGGTTGTTCAGCAGAATTCCTGAACATTGAGCCGAGGCTTCAAATCAGCCTCCCTTCAGCCACCAGGCCAGCACGAATCCAGATCCACCCCAGCGCAGCGCTCGCCAGAACCTCGCCCCTCTCTGCTTGGGGAGCGTCCAGCCCTCTGCAGGGGTCTCCAGAAATTTCTCAGCCAGATCCCGACGTTGTCTCCAGCGACGTTCTGAACTGCCTCGCTCCCGCTGAGAGCTGACAGCCTGACGCCGCCCCTGAAGCATCAACAGAGAAACCCTGTGAAGCCAGCGGAGCTGCCGACGTTCAGCCCTGTGCTCAGGCATCAACCGCTGCACAATTTGTTTGAAAATAAACCGATCACATTCCCTCCAGCACGATGCAGCCCGCTGAATGGCCAGAAGGAACCCGGAAGCTGACCCAGGAGCTGCATGACCTGATCAAGATCAGCGATCGTGACTGGCATCGACTGAAAACCAAATCCGATCGGCGCGCCGCCGAGCTGCTGATGGCGGCGCTGGCTCAGCTGACCGCCAATGGCCGACGTGATGACGTAGCCAATCTCACCGAACAGGCTCTCGGATGGATCAGAGGTGAGCTGAAGGATCCTGGCTGCCCCCATCGCTGACGGGCCGGCGGCACGCCAGCTGCAGACGGTTGCCCCGTCGGCTCCAGCGGACATCGTCGAAGCACTGGTGAATCAAGAAAAGGCCACGGCCACTAGCCGCATCAAGCTGTTCTGGGAGAGAGGGCTGGCGCCCAGCGCTTGGCATCCCCTGGCCTTCGTCCTGGATCTGCCAGATCAGCCAGTGAGGCGTGAGGATGCGACGGACCCTCAGACGCTTGGCAGGGTTCTCCCCATTGCCGTGGCGAACGGCATTGACCAGCGCTTCGTGCAAGCCGAGTTCGATGCGCTGACAGGTCACCAGACACCCGATGGGTTCGATCAGAACCTCCATCAGTGGTGACAGCTGAAGGGTGGAGGGAAGAACGAAATCGGCCCACCGGAACTGCGGAATGGCCGCGATCGGGTCGCTCGACGGAGGGACGAGGGATAAGGACCGCTGAGGAGGCACGATCCGGATCACGCTTGGCTTTCTTGAACCTAACGGTTCTTTGCGACCTGCACAGATCGATTGGTTACCTGCGTTGCTGCAGGGCGGGGTGATTCAGCAGGGCATCCATCAGACGGACACCACGCAACTGGTTGACCAGCGGCATGTGCCCTTCCGGTGCCTCCAGACTCCAAGTGAAGGCGCCGGGATAACGGGTCCAGATGCCATCACGTTTCCAACCGATGCGTGGCCAGAGAAGGTCGTAACGCCCCCCCAGCGCCTGAAGCAGCCGGGCCTGGGTCGTGAAACCGAATCGCCCCTGGGAATACGCCGTCCAGAGACGGTCGATCACCGTCAGGTCTCCCCCCGACATCGTGGCCACTTCGCTGAAGTACACGTAACCGCGCCGTTCAGCATCCGGACCGGCCAGCTGCCTGAGGACGGCACTTGTGGTGCGGTCGGCTGACTGGAAATCCTCCTGCAGCAGATCCTGCTGCAGGTCTCGGTAATCGATGCCGACCGCCGACTCGACCTGGAACCATCCACCTGGGCAGCGGTCGAGCAACTCGCTGACCCGTTCAGGACGATGGCGATGAAGAACCTGCAGGATCCATCCGGCCGCCCAGTCATCACCAGCGCGGTCAAAAGGCGCCAGCAGGCCGTCTCCCAGGCCCTCGAGATCAGCGATCCGTGCCTCGACGGTCTTGATCAGACTGCGGCGCTGACGTGGATTGCCGGTCGCGAACCGCTCGAGCAGTTGGTCGGGACTGAGGCTGGTGGCGG
>MDSZ01056899.1_pt1 | contig 11355 bp, 12 predicted proteins | sample 811201 | NCBI WGS metagenome assembly MDSZ01 (sample SAMN05326647, study PRJNA326480) | marine metagenome | isolation source: seawater | place: Indian Ocean: North | collected 2010 | reverse complement strand
TTGCTTGGGCATTCGACTTTGCAATGTCAGGTTTATTCTTCCCACTTGTACTTGGAGTATGGTGGAAGAGAGCTACTAGAGCTGGTGCTATTGCCGGAATTATGTCTGGAATTCTCTCAGGATTATTCTACCTATTATGGGTATATCCTAAGTTTTCTGTGCCAATATTCGGTGGTGTGAACACTCCTATCTTAGGTATTGACCACTTAAGATTTGGTATGATCGGTGCTCCAGTATGTTTAGTTGTGATGATCGTAGTCAGTTTAATGACGAAAGAACCAGATGCAGCTACACAGAAAATGGTAGATGATACTAGAATACCTACAGGTAAAGCTATCTTAGGTAAACAACACTAGTTATAAATTTATTAAAATTAAAAGGGGCGATTTTTATTCGCCCCTTTTTTTTTACTTAAATAATGATATTATTTAATAATGGTTCCAACTTGGGCAATAATTTTAGATTACATAATGGGTATGATTATGTGGACCTTAATAGGCCGGGCTTTTATGAATATCTTTCAAAGAGAAGACTCTACATTTTTCTTTATGCGTGTATTTGTAAAATACACAAATCCAATAATAAGATTATTTAAACCTATTACTCCAAGTTTTCTCTTCGGTGGCTTTATAGCGTTATATGTGGCATGGTTTTTTTATTTGTTTAGATTTTATGCGATGCCCTATTTGCTTGGATATGATGTTTGGGGCATGCTCGCTTTTCCTTTAGAAAGTGATTTTTCAAGACAACTATATCAACTCTTTAACTAAAATTTAATTTTTGACAAATTTGTTGATTAAAATATAAAAGAATAATGAGTAATCCAATTAAAATTTCTCCTTCGATACTATCTGCTAATTTCAGTAAATTGGGAGAAGAAGTGATTGCATTAGAGAAAGCTGGAGCTGATTACATACATATCGACGTAATGGATGGTCATTTTGTTCCTAACTTAACTATAGGTCCTGATGTTATCAAAACATTAAGACCACTTACGAAAAAAACTTTTGATGTTCATCTGATGATTTCTCCGGTAGATAAATACATAAAGAATTTCTCTAAAGCAGGAGCAGATATTATTACTTTTCATCCTGAAGCAACACCTAATACCCCTAATACAATTAAATTAATTAAAAATGAGGGGAAAAAAGTTGGGCTGTCACTAAAACCAAAATCTAAAATTGAATTAATTGAAAAATATATTGATCAAATCGATTTAGTATTAATTATGAGCGTTGAACCAGGATTTGGTGGACAAAAATTTATGCCAGAAGTTTTAGAAAAAACTAGAAAAATAAGAAGTATAATAGACAAAAAAAAATTAAATACCGAGTTAGAAATTGATGGTGGAATTAATTTTGAGAATTGCTCTGCTGCAAAAAAAGCTGGGGTTAATGTTATAGTTTCTGGATCAACAATTTTTAAAGAAAACAATGGTGACCTAGAAAAAAATATAGGAATATTAAGAACAAACTAATAAATGTTCAATTTAAAAGCTATCTACTTTTACTTTTTAGCTTTAAGAATAAGTTTAATAAAATTCTTAAAAAAGATTTACTTTACCACAAAAATTTACAAGAAATCTTTAATTTCTAAAACACCTCAACAATTTTATTTTCATCCTAATCCTTTATTATTGTCATACTTAACAACCTATAAAAAAAATACTTTTAAGATAAGCGAGATTGATCCAAACTTATTTTGGATTACACAAAGTAATATTCAAGAATTAAAAGAGCAACATAGTTTTATGTGGCTGAACTTAATAGATCGTAAAAACGATGGAAAGTCCATACAAAGAATAATAAATCTTTGGATATTAAAATATTCAAATTACAAAAAAAATATTTGGGAGAATTCAGTTTTAAGTCAAAGAATTATTAGTTGGATTTTAAATTCAGATATAATATTAGCAAAAAGTTTCTTTGAGTTTAAAAAAAATTTTTTAACTAGCATTATAATACAAAGTAATCACTTAAAAAAAAATATTAAATTTGAAAAAAATTATGAAAATAAAATTAAAACTTTAACTGCGTTGCTACTTACTGGATTAGTTTTTAAAGAATATGAGGAAAATTATAACTACGCTATTAAAGAATTAGAGAAGTTCGTAAAAGATTTTTTTGATAAAGACGGTTTTCCAGTTACAAGAAGTCCTAATGATCTTATATTCTTTCTTAAATATTTAATTCTTTGTAAAGAATGTATAAAGGAAGCTCAGAAGTATATACCTGAAATACTAGATGAAACAATTAGTAAAAATATTTCTAATCTTAAACAAATTCTAACGCCTGATGATCAGATACCCTTTTTTAATGGAGGAAGAGAAAACAATTTGACTCAGGTTATGGAGCTTATGAATGACTCAGAGAGAACAAATAAAAACAAAAATAAAATTGTTGGTGGTTTACAAATACTGAAATTTAAAAACAGCTTAGTCTATTTTGATATTGGCGAACCTCCAAAAAAAAATTATTCGAGAAGTTATCAATCTGGACCTTTGTCTTTTGAGTATTACTTAAATGAAAAAAAGATTATAACAAATTGCGGATTTGGAAGTGCTATTTCATCTAAAGCAGAACTATTAAGTAGACTTACCTCAGCACAATCAACATTAACGATTAATGATACATCTGTATCAAAGTTTGAAAGAAATAAAACTATTAACAGAGTTTTTGGTAATTCGATCAAAAATACTTTTAAAATTTTAAATAAGGAGATCTTGGAGAATGATGGGTTAATCGGCGCTTCTGCATCTCACAATGGGTATGATAAAAACTTTGGTTGTATTTTTAAAAGAAAAATTAATATAAATAAGTCTACTGGTAACCTGGTTGGAATAGATGAATTAATAAAAAAGAAGGATGGAAAACCTTTAAAATACTCAATCAGATTTCACTTATATCCAGGATTGACTGCGGTTAAAACTTTAGGTGGAGATAGTATTCTTATTCAACTAACAAAAAATAAGTCATTATTTTTTACCATAAAAGGTGAGAAACTTTTTCTTGAGAAAAGTATATTTTTGGCAAGAAATAGAATATTAGGTAACACTTGTATTACGGTTTCTGGTAATTTGGTCAATAAAAATAAAATTATACAGTGGGAAATTAAAGAAAAGATATAAATGAAAAGAAAAATTAAAAACGCCTTAATTTCCTTATCAGATAAATCAGAATTAAATTTTCTTCTAAAATGTCTTAGAAAACATAATATAAATATTATTAGTTCGGGTGGAACTTTTAAGAAAATTAAAAAACTCGGATATAAATCAAAAGAGGTTTCAGATTTTACAAAATTTGATGAGATGTTAGATGGTAGAGTCAAGACCCTACATCCTAAAATTCATTCGGGTATATTATTCAAAAGATCAAATAAAAAACATGTTAAACAAATAAAAGAAAAAAAATTTGAACCGATTGATTTAGTTGTAATAGATTTTTATCCATTTCAGGAAACTTTAAAACAAACTAATGATAAGGATAAGATTTTAGAAAATATTGATATTGGTGGTCCTACAATGGTAAGAGCAGCTGCAAAAAATTTTAAGGATGTTGTAATAATAACTGATAAATTAAACTACTCGGATTTAGATAAAGAATTAAAAAGAAATAAGGGAAAAACATCTTTAAAATTCAGAGAAGAGATGTCTAACAAAGCTTTTAATTTGACAGCTTATTATGACGCAATTATTGCCGAATGGTTCAACAAATCTTTAAATATAAAATTTCCTGACAAGAAAACTTTTTTCGGTAAAAAGCTAAGCGGGCTCAGATATGGTGAAAATCCTCATCAAGAAAGCTCTATCTATTACAATGATCTTCAAAATAATGAATTAGGACTAAAAAAAATTAGTGGTAAAGATTTAAGTTATAATAATTACAATGATATTTTTGCTAGTCTTGAGATATTATTCTCAGAGCAGAAAATGCCAACAACAGTAATTGTTAAACATGCAAATCCTTGTGGAGTTGGATCAGCAAAAACACCTATGTTATCGTTCGAAAAAACATTTGCCAGTGATCCAGTAAGTGCCTTTGGTGGAGTAGTGGCTTGTAATTTTAAAATTAGCGAAAAATTAGCTAAACTAATACACAAAACCTTTTTTGAAGTAATAATGGCTAAGAAATTTGATGCAAAAGCATTGAAAATATTAAAGAAGAAAAAAAATATGAGAATCTTAGATATTTCAAATTTTAGAATAAATAAAAATCAAATTCCTAAATTTTTCGGAAATTCATTCTTATTACAAGATAAGGACACTACAATTTTTAATAAAAAAAAACTTAAATTTGTAACAAAGGAAAAACCAACAAAGAATGAATTAAAAGAAGCAGAATTTGCTTTTAGAATAAGCAAATTTGTAAAATCTAATGCGATCGTAGTAGTAAAAGATATGGCGACTATTGGTATTGGAGCAGGTCAGCAAAACCGTTTAGATAGTTGTAAAATTGCTACCCAGAAAGCTAGAAAATTTCAGCCCAAAAAATTATTGAATTCTATTGCTGCATCAGATGCTTTTTTTCCTTTTGCTGACGGTATAAAAAATTTAATAAATTCTGGTGTTAAAGTAATTGTTCAGCCAGGTGGGTCAATTAGAGATAAAGAAGTTATTAAAGAAGCGGATAAAGCTAGAGTCAAAATGATTTTTACAAATACTAGAAATTTCAATCACTAGTTACAATTTATCGATTTTGGAAGCTAAAATAAAGTCGCTTTCTGCCAGACCTTTAATTGCATGTGTTGAGATTTTTATTTTTGCATAACCCCAACCAAATAGGATATCGGGATGGTGTCCCTCATGTTCAGCTATTTTACCAACTTTGATTACAAAATTTTCACTTTCGACATAATTTTTGAATTTAAAATCTTTCTCTATAAAGAAATTATTTTCTTTATCTTTTAAGACTTCCCATCCATCAACTTTTTTCAAATATTTTTGAATTTCGCCCATTTCAAAAGCTGGAATTCCGCCCTCGCATGGTACACACTTTTTATCAGACAAATTTGTCATATATAAATTACTCTGGAGCGGGCAAAGGGACTTGAACCCTCGACCTTCTCGTTGGCAACGAGACGCTCTACCACTGAGCTATGCCCGCATAAAAATCAGTATAGTATAATAAAACAAACGTGGTCAACCATAATAAATTGATGGCTTTGATTATTGTATTTTTCTATTATAATTATAATTATGAAACAATTTCCAAATGAGATACCAATTTTCCCTCTCAGCGGGGTAATATATTTTCCGAAAACAAATTTACCATTAAATATTTTTGAAAAAAGATATGTGGATCTTGTGAATGATTCTATACGTAAAGACAAATTAATGGGCATGATTCAATCCAAAAAAGGAAACAATGAAATCTATAAAGTAGGATGTTTAGGAAAAATAAGTGATTTTAAAAAAAGCAATGATGGCAGGATACTTATTAATCTCACTGGCATAACTAGATTCGAGGTTTTAGAAGAAAAGAATAATTCTAAATTATATAGAGAATTTAAAGTTAATTATGATAAATTTTTATTAGATTTAAATCCAGACTCTGAACAAGTCGATATTAAACCAACAATGGAAAAAACTAAAATTTTTTTTAAAAGAAACGGTCTGATTATAAATTGGATAGAGTTCGATAAACTTGATGATATTCAAAAAATAAATACTTTATCGATGATATCTCCAATTGCTAATGAGGAAAAACAAAAACTTTTAGAGTCCGTGTCTTTAAAAGAAAAAGTAAAGACTTTAGATGAAGTTATCAATTTTTATCTTCATGATGATGGTCTTGCTAATCAAACAATCCAGTAGATTTAATTTGCAGACTTGTTCATCGACTCAAAGAAATCTGAGTTATTTTTCGTATTTTTAAGCTTAGAAATTAGGAATTCAATTCCGTCCATAGTTCCCATTGGGCTAATGATTCTTCTCAAAACATTCATTTTCGACAAATCATCTTTCTCAAATAGGAGTTCCTCTCTTCTTGTACCAGACCTTGTTATATCTAATGCAGGATATATTCTTTTATCTGCAACTTTTCTGTCTAAAATAAGTTCAGAATTTCCAGTTCCTTTAAATTCTTCAAATATAACTTCATCCATTCTGCTACCAGTGTCAATTAGTGCGGTCGATATAATAGTTAATGATCCGCCTTCTTCTACATTTCTTGCGGCCCCAAAGAATCTTTTTGGTCTTTGAAGCGCATTAGCATCTACTCCACCAGTTAAAACTTTTCCTGAACTTGGTATGACAGCATTATACGCTCTACCTAATCTAGTTATTGAGTCTAATAAAATTACAACGTCTTTTTTATGCTCAACTAATCTTTTTGCTTTTTCGATCACCATCTCAGCAACTGCTACGTGTCTAGAAGCAGGCTCATCAAACGTTGATGCCACTACTTCGCCTTTTACTGATCTTTGCATATCAGTAACTTCTTCTGGCCTTTCATCAATTAATAAAACCATTAAATAACACTCTGGATGGTTTGCTGTAATGGATTGTGCTATGTTCTGAAGAATAATAGTTTTCCCAGCCCGTGGAGGAGATACAATTAAGGATCTTTGACCTTTGCCAATTGGACTTACAAGATCAATCAATCTTGCTGTGTTATCTGGCTTCTTTTCAATTTTTGTAGTTTCCACCTCTAATTTTATTCTTTCGTTAGGATAAAGTGGAGTTAAATTGTCAAAAGCAATTTTATTTTTGCCTTTTTCTGGATCGTCAAAATTTATCTTGTTTACCTTAAGTAAGGCAAAGTATCTTTCCGCATCTTTTGGGCCTCTAATCTCGCCTTCAACAGAGTCTCCCGTTCTTAGGCCAAATCTTCTTATCTGACTTGGGCTCACGTAAATATCGTCAGGACCCGGTAAATAATTAGACTCGATTGCTCTGAGAAAACCAAATCCATCCTGCAAAACTTCTAAAACGCCTGTGGCTGTAATTTGCTCATTTTTTTCAGCTAATTTTTTAAGTATAGCAAATAATATTTCCTGTTTTCTTAGTGTGCTCGGATTTTCAATACCAAGTTTTTCAGCTTCATTAATAAGCTCTGCAGGATTTTTTTGCTTTAACTCTTGTAAATTCATGTGATTTTGTTTGATTAAGGTAAGTTAATAAAAATATATGTATTTTTTAAAATATTTCAAGCCCTTATAATGGTTTAAATACAACAACAATTACAATAACAATTAATAGTATCGTGGGTATTTCATTAATTATCCTAAAAAATTTAGAAGATTTGGTGTTTTCTTCACTAGCAAATAACCTTATTTGTTTTCCTAAATAAAAATGATAATGAGTCAGAATTAAAATTGCCACTGTTTTAATTTGCATCCATAGTTCTGAGAAGACACTAAAACCTAAAGTGTGGATTAACAAAATACCAAATAACCACGACAGAAGCATAGCTGGCATCATAATAAAATTGTATAATTTTCTTTCCATTGTTTTAAAGGTCTCCTTTTGAGGTACATTTATGGACTCGGAATGATAGACAAAAATTCTAGGCAAATAAAGTAAGCCTGCCATCCATGAAATAACGGATATTAAGTGCAATGCTTTGAATAATAAGTATAAGTTCATTTTGATTAAACCAGGTATTTTTTGACTAAAGTCTCGAATAAATTTATGTGATCAGAACTGTCGTTCAAACAGGGTATAAGGTCAAAATTCTTACCACCATTTTTTAAAAAATTATGTTTTGCTTGTATATTTATCTCTTCAAGAGTTTCGACACAATCTGATGCAAATCCAGGACACACAACTAAAACATTTTTTATATTTTGATTTGGTAAGTTATCTAATGTTTTGTCAGTATATGGTTGTAACCATTCTTGTGGTCCAAACCTTGATTGAAATGTTGTTTTTATTTTAATCTCCGGCATCTTTTCTGAAATTAATCTTGTAGTTTTTTGACAATAACATTGATATGGATCTCCTTTATCAAAGTACGATTTGGGTATGCCATGATAAGAAGCGATCACTAAATCAGGTTTCCAATTAATTTCACTAATTTTTTTTTTGATACTATTAACTAATCCCTCGATGTACAAAGGGTTGCTTTCATAATGAGGAATAATCTGAAGACTTGGTTGCCACCTCATTCGCATTAAAGACCTATAGACTTCATCACAAACAGTTGCTGTTGTTGCCCCTGCATACTGAGGGTATAGCGGGAGTATAATTATATTTTCGCATCCATCTTCTTGAAGAAGTTTAAGTTTACTCCTTATACTTGGATTTCCATATCTCATTGCAAAATCAACTTTTATGATTTTATTTCCAATGGCGTTATTTAATTTTGTGGCTTGGGATCTTGTATAGTACAAAAGAGGAGACTCGTTAACATTTTTAAACCATATTTTTTTATATGCATGAGCAGTTTTAGACGGCCTAAAAGTAAGAATAAAAACGTTTAAAATAATTTGCCATAAAATTGGGTTTACTTCTATAACTCTTCGATCTGACAAGAACTCTTTTAAATACTTTCTTATATCTAACCAACTTGTAGAATCTGGCGTTCCAAGATTGACAAGCAGAACTCCTGTTTTGCCAAATTTTATCTTCGGATGATCTTCGTTATACATTATTTTCTTTTATAAAATTTACTAGTTTTCCTAAAGTTTCGGGGTTTGTCTCTGGTAACAAACCATGCCCTAAATTAAAAATATAAGGAACATCGCTGAAAATATCCATATATTTTTTTGCTTCATCATATATTTCTTTATCATTTTTTAAAAGTATCTTTGGACTCATGCCTCCTTGAAAGACAACATTAGTTAAAGTTTTTTTTGCCCAAATGGGATCAACTTCATAATCTAAACTAATACCATTTGGTTTGACAGTTTCATTAAAATTCAAATAATTTTTATTCAAACCCTTGGGAAAACAAATAACTGGAATTTTTTTCTCTTTACAAAACTGAACTAATTTTTTGTTTGGTTCGTAACAATATTCTTCTAAATTTTCATCTGGAATAAGTCCTGCCCAAGAGTCAAAAATTTGAATAACATCGGCTCCTGCCTTAACTTGGTTTTCAATATGTGTGCATAAATAATTTACAATTTTATCTAAGATCATTCTTATTTCGCCTCTTTTTTTTTCTAATAATTTTAAATTAAGACTCTCCTTGCTCTTTTTTAAATTGAGCATGTAAATTATTAATGTCCATGGTGCACCAATAAAAGCTATAAGAGATTTGCTAGAATTTAATTTGTTTCTGGTAATTTTTACAGCTTCATAAACTGGATTTATCTGTTTTATAAATTTTTGTTCGTTGTTTTTGATAAACTTTTCTAAATTAAACTCACTTAATGTCGGTCCATTTTTTCCAATAAAGTTTACTTGTTGTCCTAGTACATAAGGAATTAATAAAATATCAGAGAAAATTATAGCTGCATCCAAATTAAATCTTTTTAGTGGCTGTAAAGTAATTTCTGAGCTTAATTTGCTATTCAAACATAAATTTATGAAATTAGTATTTTTAGATCTTATTTCCCGAAATTCAGGTAAATATCTTCCAGCTTGTCTCATAAACCACACTGGTTTAAAAGTTTTATTTTTTTCTAATAACGTTTCTTTTAATAAGCACATATATATAGATTATATTTTATAAGTTTAGGTTTAATAGTAGGTCTTGTTAATTACTAGTATAACTATTTATACATATTTTATACAATGTGATGTAATGTAACTTGCTATAAATTCAATAAATACAGTAATTTTGCCTACTTTATAAACAGCTGATGAATTATAATATCAACAACTAACAAAATGTTAGAATAATGTTAATTATTGTTAACTTTTTTTTGTAAATTTTATTATTGATGAAAAAAGTTGGTTTATTAAATAAATGTTAACAGGTTTATGAACGAAAAATACAATGTATATCTCGTCTCAGATTCAACAGGGGAAACCCTAGATCGTATTTTTTTATCTTTAAAATCCCAATTTGCAAATTTTAATTATTACAAGAAAGAGTTTGCTTTTGTCCGAACGGAGCATCAAATTGATAAAATTATTAAAGAATGCCAAAAACTTGAGAATTCAATTATTTTGTACACTATAGTAGAAACGAAGTTGGCTAAATATATATCAAATTTAAGTGAAAAAAATAATGTCCCATGTTTTGGAATACTGGGGAATTTAATATTGAATTTTTCAAAACTTTTAAATCAGAAGGCTATACACAAACCTAGCGCACAACACGTATTAGATGATGATTATTATAAAAGAATAGAGGCTATTCAATTTACAATGTCACATGATGATGGGAAAAAATTAGACGATGTAATCACAGCCGACATTGTTCTTTTAGGAGTAAGCAGAACCAGCAAAACACCAACATCTATCTATTTAGCAAACAGAGGCTACAAAACCATAAATATACCTTTAGTTCTTGATCAACAAATTCCAAATGAATTAAAATTACCCGATATTAAAGTATGTGTTATAGGTCTTGTAGCTGACCCTGAAAGATTAGCAGATATTAGAAGAAACCGAGTTGCAATAATGAAAGAAAAAAATATTAAAGAATATACTGACATTAAATTTATTAAAGACGAAATAGATAGATCTAAAAAACTTTTCAAAAAATATAATTGGCCTATAATAGACGTGACACGAAAATCAGTTGAGGAAACTGCAGCATCAATTCTAAAAATTCTGGAAATAAAAAAACATAAATGAAAATTATCTTAGCTTCTAAAAGCGGTGTAAGAAAAGAAATATTAGACAGAAACAATATTGAGAATGAAGTAGTACCATCTAATATTGATGAGGATCAATTTAAGGATGCATTTTTAGCAGAAAATGCAACACCACTAATAATTTCTAAAAATTTGGCAGAATTGAAATCTAATAAAGTAAGTAGCAAATACCCTGAACGTTTAGTTTTAGGAGCCGATAGCGTAGTCTCTTTAGACAATAATTTAATCAACAAACCCAAATCAAGAGAAGAGGCGCTTGAAATTTTAAAAAGATTAAACGGTTTAAAACATTACCTGATCAGTTCAGTGTGTATTTCGAAAAATGGAACTATGATTTGGAATTACACTGATAAATCAGAACTTAAAATGAAAACTTTAAAGACAGAGGAATTAACCAGTTACTTAAATAAAATCAAAACTGAAACACTATTATCTTATGGGGTCTATCAAATTGAAGCAGATGGATTAGAACTATTTGAATACGTAAAGGGAGATCAAGATTCAATTATGGGTCTGCCAATTAAACAGATTATAAATTATATTGAGAATTATAAAAATGAGTAAAAAAAAATTTGCGATAATAGGCCGACCCATAGCGCACTCTTTGTCTCCAACTTTGCATAATTATTGGTTTAAAAAGTATAA
>MDSZ01148575.1_pt1 | contig 11356 bp, 15 predicted proteins | sample 811201 | NCBI WGS metagenome assembly MDSZ01 (sample SAMN05326647, study PRJNA326480) | marine metagenome | isolation source: seawater | place: Indian Ocean: North | collected 2010 | reverse complement strand
TTTTTGCTCATCTTCGACTCCTTCGTCGTCTTCGATAAGCCAAAAACATCACCTTAGCAATGGTGCACTATCTGTCCAACTTGTGCTGACGGGATACAATGGCAGTGCTTGTAGTTGGGTGATGATTATTCTCTGTTTAATGCCAACTTTTTCAGCCAGCTCGCTATATCTTTCTCATCCAGCAGGCTTTGTGCGGCTTTGATGATCATATTTCCGGCTTCTTCGGTGTTAAAATCAAGCTCGATATCGTTAAGGGTCAGGCAGATATCCATAGTAGCAAATGCGGTTCTTTTATTTGCATCATGAAAGGCGTGCCCTACGGCGATATAACAGGCGTAGCAAGCAGCAAGTTCATAAACATCATCAATCATGCCATATGCCATGCGGTTATGAATGCGCGCTATTATAGCTTCTATGGATTTATTTGCGGCTAAGCCTTGTAATTCATTGGGATCAATAACCTCCTCATGAATTACAACAACATCTTCAGCCGATAAAAATTTCATGGTTACTTATCTTTAAGGTAATCCAAAGTTGGTTTTAGAGCCTTTTTGCGTTTCTTCAGTGCGCTCAGAACATCTTTTTCTTCCGCCGGTTCAAAGCTGATTTTTCCTACAGCAGAGGCGGGAACATAATACCCCACAAGCTGATTTCTGTTTAAGATGGCCACTGGCTTATCTCCCGCTTGCTCTATGACTTTTTTAGGGTCTCTTAGCTCTGTAAGTGATGCTGTTATATTACTTAACAAGGTTTCCATTTTCAGTGCTCCTATTTTTTATATTGTAGCAAGAAAAGTATAAAATATCAACTTAAATATATATTTAAACGTATATATGCGTGGTGCGAGAGAAAAGTTATTGAGACTGTTTGGTATGGTGGCAGTGCTTGTAGTCGGGCGGTAACTTTTATCCTCTAGTGATTTAGTTTTAGAATGAGTTGTAGTATTGTGGTTGCATGGATATCTATCTCATCACAAAAACCATTCATATACTGAGTTCGACTATATTGTTCGGCACGGGAATAGGTATTGCGTTTTTTATGTTCCGCTCAATGTTCACCAATAATATGCATGAGAAGTTTTACGCCGCGAAGAATACAGTGCTGGCGGATTATCTTTTCACCTTTCCTGCAGTCATTATTCAGCCGCTTTCAGGCGTGGCACTTATTCACATGGCGGGCTATGACTGGACGGACTTTTGGCTGATGGCAACTTACGTGATTTATATTATAGCAGGGCTATGTTGGCTGCCTGTTGTGTGGATACAGATAGAGCTTAAAAAGATGGTCGCGGAAGCTCTTGAAAGCGGCGAGCCTTTGCCCGCGCGTTATCACAAACTTTTCAAAATCTGGTTCTTGCTCGGTTGGCCTGCCTTTGTAGGGCTTGTGGCTGTGTTTTACTTAATGGTGGCGAAGCCTGTATGAGTGAGCACAAAACCATAACCTTCATTTACGATGGCGAGTGTCCGCTCTGCAGGAATGTGGCGATGGCGCTGCGGATAAAGAGGGATTATGGTGCGCTTGAGCTCCTCAATGCGAGAGAGGCGAAAGACACGCCACTGATGCGCGAAATTAGCGCGCGCGGGCTAGACCTTGATAATGGGATGGTGATTTATGACGGCGAGAGGTTTTATCACGGGGCGGAGGCGCTGCGCTTTATGGCGCGCTATGGCGAGGCAAGCAACCTGTTCACGGCCTTTTGCAAAAGCCTTTATTGGTCTAAAGCAATCGCTCTTATAACCTATCCGTGGATGCGTGGGACGCGGAATTGGTTGCTTAAAAAGCGCGGCGCTGGGCGCATTGATAATCTTGGCTTAAAAGGTGAGCCGATCTTCAAATCCATCTTCGGGGCTTCGTGGGAAGATTTGCCAACAGTGATGAAAGCGCATTACGCGAACCGTCCTTACAGCGAGGATGAAACAGTTTGCGAAGGCAGCCTCGATGTGATGTGCAAGCCGCCGCTTAAATGGCTCGCGCCGATTATGAAGCTTCTCGGGCAAATCCCGCCCGTGAATGAAAAAGGCGTGCCTGTCACTGTGCGCTTCAAGAGCGATTGCAATAGCAAAGCGTTTCATTTTGTCCGCACGTTTCGTTTTAAGGCGGGAACTTACGTTTTTCACTCCCGCATGGTGCAGATTAAGGATAAGGAAGTGATCGAGATTATGCGCTTTGGCCTTGGCTGGCGGATGCTCTATTCTTGGGATGGTGAAAAGGTTGTGCTGGCGCATAAGGGCTATGCTCTGCAAGCGTTGGGGCATTTTATCCCGCTGCCGCTCACGCTGTTGATGGGAAAAGGTTATGCAGAAGAACACGCCATAGATGATAAAACATTTGCCATGATCATCCATATCACCCATCCTTGGTGGGGTAAGGTCTATGAGTATAAGGGACGGTTTGAGGTGAAGTAATGTTTTTATTATTAAGTTTATATATTGCTTCTTTGGGATGTGCCGTCGCTGTTCCGTACTTTCGTTATAAATATGCGCCAAATAGAAAAGACCCTGTTAAATTTATAAATACCCAGGCGGTGCTCAAATACATTCCTATGCTAAAATGATGGAGATACCAAACGTCTTTCTTTTTATATTATTACCAATATTATTTTTTGATGAACAGTTTCACATCACCCCTCATTTCTCATATGCGACTTATGCCTTGATGATGTTGCTATTGTGGTCATTTGCCTTAAACATTGGTTTGAATGTTTACTTTACACAGCAATTGAAAAAACAAAACAACCTAAAGACCACAGGCAAAGCTCTATGGATTGATATTGGTAAAGATACCTTTTTCTTCTCTCGACTTTATTTAGCATTTGCGATGCTTGTGATTATTTTATTTGAGATGGACTTAGTTGTTAAATGAAACGCATCCTCATCATTGGCGGGTATGGGAATTTTGGTAGCTTCATCTCTAAAACGCTAGCGAAAGAAGATAATATCTGCGTTATTGTTGCCGGACGCTCGATAGAGAAAGCGCGGGCGCTTGCAGATGAGATCAATGGTGAAGCTGCACTGCTTGATATAAATATGGGCTTCGCCGAAACCTTGGCAACAATCAAGCCCAATATCGTCATTCACACTTCCGGCCCGTTTCAGGCGCAGGGCTATGACGTGGCGAAAGCCTGCATAGAGGCTGGTGTGCATTACATTGACCTTGCCGATGGGCGGGAATTTGTGGAGGGTATTACTGCGCTCGATCAAACCGCCAAGGATAAAGGCGTGCTGGTCATCAGCGGGGCAAGCTCTGTGCCGTGCCTCACTTCTGCTCTGGTCGATCATTACAAGGGCGAGTTTGAAACGCTGGAAGCGCTTGATTACGGAATCACGACCGCGCAAAAGACGGCGCGGGGACTGGCTACAACCGCCGCCATTCTAACCTATACGGGCAAGCCTATTCCCACATTACTTGATGGGAAGCTAAGCGAGGTGTATGGCTGGCAGGGCTTGAGGGCGCGGAAATATCCCGCGCTTGGCTGGCGCTTGCTTGGGAACTGCGATGTGCCTGATCTGGCGCTCTTTCCAAAGCGCTATCCAGAGCTTAAAACCATTCGCTTTTATGCGGGGCTGGAAATCCCGTTCATACACGCTACGCTCTGGGCGCTTTCGTGGCTCGTGCGGATAGGGCTTATTAAGAGGCTCGCAAAGGCCGCGCCGCTTATGCTGAAAACCTCATACCTTTTTGATTGGCTCGGTAGTGCCAATAGCGCTTTTCATATGGAGCTACTAGGTAAAGGCAAAGACGGTGCGAAAAAGAAGATTACATTCGAGCTCACCGCACGCAGCGGTGATGGGCCATATATCCCCTGTATGCCTGCTATATTGCTGGCGAAGAAACTCGCGGCGGGTGAGTTGCAAGAGCGTGGCGCTTATCCATGTATGGGCTTTATAACTAAGGATGAATATCTCAGCGCATTGAATGAGATGGATATAAGTTGGGTTGAGCGTTAATTTTCATACTGTAGATTATCGAAATAACTGAAATTCGATTATAGGATGCTCTCTTTTTGAATTTTTGTGGTGATTAAGTGCTCAAATTTTTCTCTGAGAAAAGTTAGTTTTTTCTACTTGGTGGGATATGAGGCAGTTATATTTCAGTGGTTTAGAAAATGCGGAGAAAGGGGCTCGAGAATGCGTTCTCTGACGTTCTTCGGACCTATGACATTCGGGAAGGGCTGCGAACAGCGGGGCTCACGGGCGTAAAATCTAGAATATCGGGAAATTGTGGACTGAATGGCAGGGGCACCAGGACTCGAACCCGGGACCTACGGATTTGGAATCCGTTGCTCTACCAACTGAGCTATACCCCTATAACAGGCTTCTATATTTCGTTTTATTCTATGTTACGCGGTCGTGCATGTAGGGTCTACATTTTACGCCTCGTGCCTTGTTTAAAACAAAATCTATGTACCTCTTGCAATGAGAGGCTTTGAAGCTGGCTGAAAAATACGGTCTTATGGGGATGAGTGCAAGAAAATTCTTCACTTAAAGTTATTTTGTAGTAGCTTTTATACATAGATTTTAAGGAGAGACCTATGAGTGACATGATTGTCGAAGCTGCGCGCCAGCGTTATTCTACTAAAAAGTTTGATGCGACGAAGAAGATTTCTATCGATAAGTTGAAGGCGATGAAGTCTTTATTGCAGCTCTGCCCGTCGAGTGTGAATTCTCAGCCGTGGTATTTTATTATTGCAGAGAGTGCTCAAGCTAAGGATATATTTGCGAAGTCAGCGGAAGAGCAAGCTTATAATGTGCCTAAGATTAAAGATGCAAGCCATGTTGTGGCCTTTTGCTCGCGTACAGCTTTTAGTGAGCAATATATTGAGCGCTTGGCTGTGCAGGGTGAGATTGATGGGCGTTTTGCCGATGCTGAGCAGCGTCAGGGCTATATTGATACGGTGAAGCATTATGCGGATTTACACCGTGAGGGGCAGCGTGATGATTTGCAGGAATGGATGGCAAGGCAGCTCTATTTGAATGTCGGATCGTTCTTATTGGGCGTAGCGGCGCTGGGCTTGGATGCTGTGCCGATTGAAGGTTTTGATTCAGATGTGTTTGATCAGCAATTCTCTTTAACCGAGAAGGGGCTTAAAAGCTATGCGCTTGTGGCTGTGGGCTATCGTGCATCGGATGATTTTAATGCGGCTTTGCCGAAATCTCGTTTGCCAGAGGAAGAGATTATAACCGTGCTTTAGGGCTTGCAATTTAAGATGCCTTTTCTTATAAAGGGCGCGGAAGTCGGCGCGGGCGATGTGTTCGCCAACCCGGTCAGGGGCGAAAGCCAGCAGCCGTAACGAATTTTATCGGGTCGTGTCCGGCTTCCATTTATTCTTCAAAGCCTTCCTAAAATCTTTGTATTTTATCAGCTTGCCTCCTTGCCCTCGTTAAGGAATCGGCTTATTTCTAGTAGTATGAGTGAAGTTAAAAAACAAGCCTACCGCGTTTTAGCGCGTAAATATCGTCCGTTAAATTTTGATGAGCTTATTGGGCAGGAAGCGTTGGTGCGAACGCTGTCTAATGCCATTGAGAGTGGGCGCGTTGCGCATGCTTTTATGCTGACTGGTGTGCGTGGTGTTGGTAAAACGACGACGGCACGTATTATTGCTAAGGCTTTAAATTACAAAGGTGAAAATGGCCAATCAGGGCCAACAGTTGGCGATACATCTGATTGTAAGCTCTGTCAGGCTATATCTGAAGATCGCCACCCTGATGTGATTGAGATGGATGCGGCGTCTCGCACTGGGGTCGATGATATTCGCGAGATTTTAGATGGTGTACGTTATGCGCCGAATGAAGCGCGCTATAAGATTTACATCATTGATGAGGTGCATATGCTCTCTAAAAACGCATTTAATGCGCTTTTGAAGACATTGGAAGAGCCGCCAGAGCATGTGAAATTTATTTTTGCGACCACTGAAATTCGTAAAGTGCCGATTACAGTACTTTCCCGTTGTCAGCGCTTTGATTTACGCCGAGTGGATGTGCCTGCTCTTTCTACGCATTTCACCTCTATTTGTGAGAAAGAAGGTGTGGCGTGCGAACCGGAAGCGATTGCTATGGTTGCGCGTGCGGCAGATGGCTCTGTGCGTGATGGCTTGTCGATTTTGGATCGTGCGATTTCCTTATGTGGTAAGGAAGGGATTACCGCGAGCCAGGTTGAATCGATGTTAGGGCTTGCGGATCGCGCTCGAAATTTGGATTTATTAGAAAATGTTTTGTGCGGCAATACAGCCGAAGCGCTTGAAATTATGGATGAGCTCTATAGAAGCGGGGCTGATCCGAGTGTTGTTGTTCAGGATTTGCTTGATCTTACGCATGTTCTAACCAAGCTCCGCGCTGTGCCGAATATTAAGAATGCTTCTGATGGCGCTTTGGCGGCTGATGTGCAGGCGCGCGCCGGTGATCTTGCGGGTAAGCTATCGATGCCGACCTTGGCGAAAGCTTGGCAGATTTTGCTCAAAGGCCTTAATGAGGTCAGGGAAGCGCCTAATCCTCAAGCCGCAGCAGAGATGGTGATTATTCGCTTGGCTTATGCAGCTGATTTGCCTGATCCATCGGACCTTATGAAGCGTTTGAAAGATGGCTCTGGAGCGGTGAGCGCTGGTGCAGGGGCTGTTCAAGGTGCGCCTGCTGGGGCTGGAGATAATGTTACGGCCTTGCATGTACCCATGCATGGCGCGCCAATGCGCGAAGGTAAAGGTGCTGGTGCTAAGCCTGCTTTGGCAGTTGTGCCTGAAAGTGCTCCCCTAGTGACGGCTATTCATTCTTTGGAAGATGCTGTCGCAATGTTAGAACAAGAAGATGAAGTGCTGACGGCGAGCAATATTGTTCAATATGTACATTTGGTACGCCTTGAAAATAAAGGTGATAAGGGCCGCATGGAAGTGCGACTGGATGAAATGGCGCCGCCACGTATGGCGCAGGATTTAGGGCCTGCACTAAGCCGTGTTTCTGGACAGCATTGGATGGTTTCTGTTGTGAGTGCTGGCGGTGAGCCAACAATTGCACAGAAAATTCAAGCTGCACTTGATGCTGAAAAGGCAGATATTTTGGCGATGCCGATTATGCGTCAAATCATGGAAGTCTTTCCTGATGCAGTCTTTAAGTCAATAGAAAGACGTGATAATTAAAGGCTTTTTTGGCCATAAAGTGACTTACTATGAAGGGTGATAGATATGTTTGGTAATTTTAAAGATATGATGCAACAGGCTCAGCAAATGCAGTTTAAATTGGCTGAATTGCAGGAAAAGTTTAAAGATATATACGTTGAGGGTGAGGCTGGCGCAGGTATGGTTAAGGTGACGATGAGCTGTGCGGGTAAGATACAATCAATCGATATTGATCCATCTGTTATGGGTGATAAGGAAACGCTTGAGGATCTGATGGTTGCGGCACTTAATAATGCGAATGCGGCTAAAGAAGAGCGCGTTAAGAGCGAAACTGAAGAAATGATGGGGGGCTTCAACTTGCCTCCTGGTATGAATTTACCATTTTAAGATTTTTCTTAACTGTTATTTGGGGAGGTGCTTATGATTTATAAGCCTGAAACAGTCCTTATTACTGGGGCGACTGGTGATTTTGGTTATGCTTTTGCGAAGAGATTTGCGGCTGTTGGTAGCAAACTTGTATTGCATGGTCGCTCGCAGGATAAGTTGGATAATTTAAAGTCCAAGTTACTGGCTGAGTATTCCGCTTTGGAAATAGCGACTTTATGTTTTGATATTGCGGATATTGAGGCGATGGAGCTGGGCTTTGCAAGTTTGGCTGCGCCTTTTGATGCAATTGATCTTCTCATTAATAATGCTGGTGGGGCTTTTGGACAATCGCCAGCGGATGAGGCGAAGCTTTCTGATTGGCTTGGGATGATCGAGATCAATAATAAAGGGCTTGTAGCTATGACGCATTTTGTGCTGAAAGGGATGCGTAAGCGCGGTAAAGGGCATATCATCAATATTGGCTCTACGGCTGGTAATTACCCATATCCGGGTGGTCATGTTTATTGTGCGTCTAAAGCGTTTGTGAAGCAGTTCTCGTTGTCTTTGCGGGCTGATCTTTATTCAAAAAATATCCGTGTAACTAATATTGAGCCGGGTATGGTGCATACTCAATTCTCTCTTGTTCGTTTTGATGGCGATGCAAAGGCTGCGGATGCGGTTTATGCGAATACGGATCCTTTAACAGCGGATGATGTAGCCGAGAGTGTCTTTTGGTCGGCATGTCTGCCAGAGCATATGAATATTAACCGCATCGAGCTGATGCCTACGCGCCAAGCGCCGGGGCCTTTAGTTGTTGATCGTGATTAATTTAGCTGATTTTAACCATTTATAATATTGATATATAATGAAACTTATTACTTGGAATATAAATTCTGTTCGTTTGCGTTTACCGCTTTTGTTAAAGCTAATAGAGGAGCAGCAGCCTGATATTATCTGCTTGCAGGAGACGAAATGTCCTGATGAGCATTTCCCGCTAAAAGAGATTAAAGCGGCCGGTTATCCGTATGTGCATTTTCATGGGATGAAAAGCTATAACGGTTTAGCGATTATCTCTAAAATTCCGTTTGAAGAGACTGAGATCCACAACCGCGTTGGGCGTGAAGATTGCCGTCATGTTGCTGCTAAATTTAAAGATTTCACACTCCATAATCTTTATATCCCTGCGGGCGGCGATGAGCCTGATGTGGAGGTGAATGATAAATTTGCTCATAAGCTTGATTTTGTAGATGAGATGAGCGCTTGGTTTGCTGAAGAATATGGTAAAGATGAACGCTTGATAGTTGTTGGTGATTTTAACATCGCGCCTTATGAGCATGATGTTTGGTCACATAAGCAACTTTTGAAAATTATTTCTCATACTCCAATTGAGGTAGAGAAATTAGCGCGTATGTATGAATCGCTTGATTGGGTTGATGTTGCGCGTGAATTCGTGCCGATGGATGAGAAGTGCTATACATGGTGGAGTTATCGTAATCGTGATTGGCGCAAGTCTAATCGCGGACGTAGGCTTGATCATATATGGGTTACGCAAGGCTTAAAGAGCTCTCTTTCAGGTCATGAGGTTTTGGATGTGTTTAGAGATTGTGAAAAACCATCCGATCATGCACCTGTAGTAGCAGAACTTGAGCTGTAGTTATTGGTGTGGTTCATTCTGGTGCTTAGTGAAACCTAAAAATCAGAGCAGCGGCCTTTAACTTCCCAATCGCCGAAACGTGTTGGTTCTTTGAGGCCTGAATCTTCAAATCCACCAAATTCTTTTTCTTCGCTATTTTTTTTAAGTTCGGCTTTAGCGACTTCATTTAAAGATGCTGGGGGCTGGCATTCTTTTTTGTCGTCTTTTTTATTTTCTTTTTTGTTTTCTGGGCTTGGTTTTTCTTCAGTCATGTTTCATGATGTAGGGCATTCTATGTTGTTTGAAAAGAGTTATTTATTATGGATGATCAAATTCCTGAAGAGCTTGAAGGGTATCGTGAAGCAATCGATGCTTTGGATCTTGAGCTGATTGATAATCTGGCTAAGCGTTTTGATATCGTGCATCGTGTTGGTGAGCTAAAACGCCGTGAGGGCTTATCGGTCGTGCAAGCTAAGCGCGCTGAAGAAGTTAAGGATCGTGCGGCGGCTTTGGGTGAGGCGCGAGGGCTTGATCCTCAATTTGTGCGCAGCCTTTATGAAATGATGATTGATCATGCGCATGTTCTTGAGCATGAAATTGTAGATGAGACTTAGATTATGAGTGAGTGCAGTGAGCCTCAATTTGAGATGAAGCTTAATGAGATGCCTGAAGGGTTTTTGGCGCGCGTGGTGGCGTTGCAGCTTGTGGATGAGGTTTTGCAACGTAAGCAGCCGCTTGATCATGCTTTAGAGTTATCAGAAGGTTTGAAGCTTTTGGATGTGCGTGATCGTGCTTTTGTACGTATGCTTGTTGCAACCACGATCCGCCGTTTAGGGCAAATTGATGATCTGATCTCAAAAGCTGTAGAGAAAGAGGCGCCGAGTAATCTGAGCTTGATGAATATTTTGCGGGTGGGGGTGGCGCAAATCATTTTCATGGAAGCGGCTGATCATGCAGCGGTGGATTTATCTGTACGCTTGGCTGAGGAGAAAGGGCTTTCCGGTAAAAAGGGTTTTGTGAATGGGGTGCTGCGTACGATTGCCCGTGTGGGGCGGGAGTGGCGTTCTCGTCAGGATGAGGGGCGCCTTAACACCCCTGAATGGCTATTGAAGAGTTGGATTGCCGATTATGGTTTGCGCGCGGCTGCGGATATTGCAAAGGCGCATCTTTCTGAAGCACCGCTTGATATTAGTATAAAAAGTGATGCGGAGCGTGCTTACTGGGCTTCTCAATTTAAGGCGAGTGAGCTTGCTACGGGTACTTTGCGCCGTATTAGTGGGGGGGCGGTCAAGGAGCTTGAAGGTTTTGATGAGGGGCAGTGGTGGGTGCAAGATGCATCGGCTGCTATCCCTGCGCAGCTTTTTGGGGATATTGCGGGTAAGGATGTTTATGATCTGTGCGCTGCTCCTGGCGGTAAAACTTTGCAATTGGCAGCGAAAGGCGCGTTTGTGTATGCGCTGGATCGTTCGGCTAAACGCTTGAAGCGCTTGGAGCAAAATATTGAGCGCATGAATCTCATCCAAAATGTACGCGTTCAAGTCGAGGATGCGGCAACATGGGCGGTTGCCAATCCTGCAGATTATATATTGCTGGACGCGCCATGTAGTGCAACTGGTACAGCGCGCCGTCACCCAGATGTTTTGCATTTAAAAGCGCCTATCGATGTTGAGCGCTTATGTGCCTTGCAGATGAATATTTTAAAGAATGCCTTTGCTAATTTAAGCGTTGGCGGAATTCTGATTTATTGTACCTGTAGCCTGCAGCGCGCCGAAGGTGAGGAGCAAATCGCAAAGTTTTTAGAAAAAGAGCCTGATGCTAAGCGTTTGCCAATCGATAAGAGCGAGCTTGGTGGCTGGGATGAGGCGATCACTGATGAGGGTGATGTGCGTGTATTTCCTTATCATCAAGCGGCTTTGGGTGGTATGGACGGATTTTATATCGCACGCCTCACTAAGGCTTAATTTTTATAAATTGCCTTTAATTAGTTGTTTTTGTTCAATAATCCAGATTCGTCTTATTGGTCGTCATCTTAGGGTAGGTGGGGTGGGGTGTATTTCACTTAGATGAAAATCCGGCTTTTAGGTATAATATCCTAAACTGTATTATTCTGCAAATGTGAAGTTGTCTTAAATCTATTGTTTAAAGGGCTACGCTTAGAAAATATTTTAAAAGTTTCATAGGCTTTACTGGCGCGATTCGTTTAAATCTGATAATACTTATATAATGCAAGTGTTTTGCTAAATTATTCACAG
>MDSZ01039164.1_pt1 | contig 11357 bp, 12 predicted proteins | sample 811201 | NCBI WGS metagenome assembly MDSZ01 (sample SAMN05326647, study PRJNA326480) | marine metagenome | isolation source: seawater | place: Indian Ocean: North | collected 2010 | reverse complement strand
GCTGCAATTAAGAATTTTCTTCTCCCTGGATTAGAAGGATTCTTTGGCTGCATATTATCTCTTTGAGAATTGAGGCTTTTTCCTAGCCTTCCTTAAACCTACTTTCTTTCGTTCTACTTTTCTTGAATCTCTTGTTAAATAACCTTCTTTTTTGAGAGGCCCTTTTAATTCTTCATCTAACTTTACTAAAGCCCTTGCTATACCCAATTGAATAGCCCCTGCTTGACCAAAACTACCTCCACCTTTAACTGTAGCTATAATGTCAACTGCATTTAACATATCTACCTTTTCTAAAGGTTGTTTTACAAGCATTTGAGCTACTTCCCTAGGGAAGTAATCTGCTAATTCCTTCTTATTTACAGAGATATCTCCTTTTCCTTTAGTTAAGAAAACTCTAGCTTTAGATGTTTTTCTTCTTCCTACTGTTACTATTTGTTCCAAAATATTTCCTATAAGTCAATAAACTGAGGTTTTTGCGAATTATGTGGATGAGTGTCATCCTTATATACTTTTAACTTTTTGAGGATCTGCCTTCCCAACTTATTTTTTGGTAACATACCCTTTACTGCTGACCTGATAGCTTCCTCTGATGTTTCTTCTAAAACCTTTCCTAAACTTTTTTCTTTAATACCTCCAGGAAACCCTGTATGACGGTAATACTTCTTTTGTTTAAGTTTATCGCCTGTAATATTTACAAAATCTGAATTAATAACAACTACGTAGTCTCCTAGATCAGCATTAGGAGAAAATTCAGGTTTATGCTTTCCTCTAAGTCTTATAGCAATTTTTGTTGCTAATCGACCTAAAGTCTTGTCTTTTGCATCTATTAAGATCCAATCCTGTTTAATATCTTCTTTTGTAAAACTTTGTGTATTCATAGAAACTACTTCACTATTAAAGTAAGCGCGCGCATTTTAATCTACTAGTAGGGGTTGATTCAACATGAACTTGAAGAAAAAATGAATAAAGTTTAATAAATTATTTCTGAATAATTGTATGATCTACTAATCTTTACGAGAAAAAAATTGAATAAATACCTAAATTACACCTTATCTTTGCTTCTTGGATGTGGGATTGGAGCATTGGGTTTATATTTTTATATAAAAAATTTAGATACTTATAAAGACCTTACAAACTCAAATTCTACTTCTCATAGCTTTAATTTTGCAGTTCAAAAAGCCTCCCCTGCGGTAGTCAGCATCTATAGTGATAAAATTATATCTAGATATAATTCTTCACCCTTTTCAGATAGATTTAATTCTATCTTTGGAAAAAATAATAGAAATAGAATTGAATCTAGTCTTGGTTCTGGGGTTATTTTTAGTTCTGACGGATATGTTCTAACTAATCAGCATGTTATAGGTGATTCTAGCCTGAATATCATTGTAGAGTTAGATGATGGTGTAAAAAAGAATGCTACGATAATAGGAATTGATAAGGGAACAGATTTAGCTGTACTTAAAATAAATTCGGAAAGAGAATTAACTTCTATTGAAATTGCAGACTCTAATAAACTAAAAATAGGAGATGTTGTTCTTGCTATAGGTAATCCTTATGGCCTTGGACAATCAGTTAGTATGGGTATAGTTAGTGCAACAGGAAGAGAATTTAATAATCCTTTTTCTGATTATATTCAGACAGATGCATCAATAAATAGGGGTAATTCTGGTGGAGCACTTATAGACATTCATGGCAGATTAGTAGGAATAAATACCTTAATTAAAAGTTCTTCGGGAGGTTCAGAAGGAGTCGGTCTTTCAATACCTTCTACCAACGTTCTTTCAATAGTGAATGATCTTATTCAGTATGGTGAAGTCAGAAGAGGTTGGTTGGGATTTGGAATTGACAGAAGAGAGGCAATAAGAGGCAATTTAGTGGTGGCATCTATCTTTAAAAATAGTCCTGCAGAAAAAGCAGCGATGAAGATTGGAGACAAAATAATTCAAATAAATCAAGAAGAAGGTTCCTATAAAAACCTTTATCAACAATTTGCCAGGTCAAAGCCAGGATTTATCATTGCATTTAAGGTTGAAAGAGATGGTCAACTGTTAGATATAGAGCTCACAGCAGGTCAAAACCCTACAAACTAATCAATCCTTTAATTTATTAAGTCTATAAGTAGCAGATAAAGCATGAGCTGATAGACCTTCAGCCTTTGAAAGAGTTATTGTGTCTTCAAGTAAATTAAGATATTCATTTTCTTCTTTCTTATCTAAATTTATTTGTGTTGGATGAACTAAGAAATCATTAACACTAAGTTGAGAACTGAACCTTGCAGAAGTTGAAGTAGGGAGAATATGAGAAGGTCCTAGAGAATAATCAGAAATAGCATTTGCGGAATCATCTCCGATCAAGATAGTTCCCGCATATCTAAATTTATCAGAGATTTCAAAGGAGTCTTTTGTTTTTATATGTAAATGTTCTGGGGCTAAATTATTAGAAAAGATAATTGCCTCTTCAATTGAGTTTAGATTGATAATATAGCCATTTTTAATCAAAGATTCTTTTATGATGTCTTTTCGTTGCAGTTTTTCGACTTCATTACCTATTATTTCTTCTACTTTCTTAGAGAACTCTAGATCTAAGGAAACTAAAATAGAGCAAGCTTCTTCATCATGTTCAGCCTGTGCCATCAAATCTAGAGCAGTTGAATGAGGATCTGTATGATCATCTCCTATTATTAATATTTCAGAAGGGCCAGCAATTAAATCAATTCCCACTAAACCAAACATTTGTCTTTTAGCTTCAGCAACATATTTGTTTCCTGGGCCTACGATTTTATCCACACTAGGTAAAGAATTATTTCTAAATACAAATCCTGCTATAGCATGAGCCCCTCCTATGCAATATACCTCATCGATTCCTGCTATAGAGCAAGCTGCCAATATAGTTGGACTCAAAGATTTTGATGGACTTGGTGAAGTTAAAATTATCTTTTTTACGCCGGCTGCTTTAGCTGGCCCTGCAGCCATCAAGACTGATGAAGGGTATATGGCTTTTCCACCTGGAGCATAAATAAGGACTGTCTCTATAGGTATGTTTTTTCTGATTATATTTTTACTAATATTTTCTGAAGGTAGTAAATTTTTCTGGTAATTCAGAATTCTTCTGTAGGCATTTTCTAAAGAAACTAGAACCTTCTTTTCAACAAGATCTTTTGATTTATTAATTAAGTCTAGATCTAATCTTATTTCTTCTAATGAGGAAATTTTTATCCCATCAAATTCTAGAGAGAATTTTTTTATAGCTTCATCTCCTTTTATATAAACCTCATTGATGATATGACTTACTTGTTCATGAGTATTGTTGTCTGATGGAGCTTGTTGTTGCCTCAAGGTTTCAATTATTTTATTGATATCTGATTCTTTTGAATTAAATATTTGATTAAATACTTTCATACTTTAGAAAAAAGAAATTTTTGAAAATCTATTATTTGGCTTTTATTTATCGCTAAAGCAGCTTTATTGGCAATTAGGCGTGTAGAGATCTCTCTTATATTTTTCAATTCTTGCAGATTATTTTGCTGGAGGGTTTTTCCCGTTTCAACTAAATCAACAATTACATCTGACAAATTTGTTTCTGGGGCAATTTCATGAGAACCTAGGAGTTCAATAATTTCTGTCTGAATCCCTATAGATTCAAAATAGTTTTGAGCTGTATGGATGTATCTAGTTGCCACTCTAAGCTTACTCTTATCAAGTAACTTTGCTTCTTTACCGGCAATTGATAATCTACATCTCCCGATATTAAGATCGTTTAATTCTATAAAGTCGTACCCTTCTTTTTCTAATAAAATATCCTTTCCAACTATGCCTATTTGGGCAACTCCTGAATGAACAAAAGTAGGTATATCCCATCCTCTCACTAACAAATACTGAATATCATTAGATTGTGAATCTAATAAAATCTTTCTAGTCTTTAACTCTGAATCTTTTATAGAGTATATTGAGTCTTCAAGTAAAGAGTTTACTTCCTTAAATACTCTTCCTTTTGATATAGCTACTACAAGCTTATTATCTATTTCCATTTAATTAAGAAATCCTTTCTATATTTGTACCTAGAAAATTTAACTTTTCTTCTATTCGTTCATATCCTCTATCTAAATGATAAACACGGTCAATAATAGTTTCGCCTTTTGCTACTAACCCTGCCAACACAAGACTAGCTGAAGCTCTTAAATCTGTAGCCATTACTGGTGCACCTTTTAAATCTTTTCCTCCTTCGATGTAGGCTGTATTTCCTTTAAGTTTTATTGATCCACCCATTCTCGCTATTTCTTGAACATGCATAAATCTATTTTCAAAAACTGTTTCTGTTACAGAGGAGTTTCCTTCTGCTATAGCATTTAATGCCACGAATTGAGCTTGCATATCAGTAGGAAATGATGGAAAAGGACCTGTGGTTAGACTAGTGGAAATAGGCCTTTCCTTATCCATTTTTAATCGTATCCAATCAACGCCTATATCAATTTCTGCGCCAGCTTGTTTTAACTTTGAAATAATAGACTCAAGTGTTACGGGTATAGTGCCCTTTATTGTTATATCTCCTCCTGTCATTGTTGCTGCAGTCAAATATGTGGCAGTCTCTACTCTATCTGGCATAACTTTAAAATCACATCCAGAAAGACTTTCCACTCCATTTATAACAATTTTGTCAGTGCCTTCTCCCTCTATAGAAGCTCCCATTTGAGTGAGACAATTAGCTAAGTCTACTACTTCAGGCTCCCTAGCTGCATTTCTAATAATTGTAGTTCCTTTAGCTATAGATGCAGCCATCATTATATTTTCTGTTGCTGTGACACTTATAGGATCAAGATAAATATCTGCTCCTATTAACCCTTTTTTTGACTTCGCTTTGATGTAACCCTCTTCAATACTTACTTCAGCTCCCATTTTTTCCATGGCTTCAATATGAAGATTCACAGGCCTACTTCCTATTGCACAACCACCAGGTAAAGCAACATTTGCTTGATTAAACTTAGCCAGTAAAGGGCCTAGAACTAAGATGGATGCTCTCATTGTCTTTACTAGTTCATATCTTGCATTTAAATTTTGTATATCAGATGAGTTTATTAATACTTCCATATCATCATTTAAAGCTACATCAATACCCATGGAACCAAACAATTCGATCATTGTTGTTACATCCTTCAAGTGAGGTAAGTTACCAATTTTCATCGAGGAACTAGCCAGTAAAGAAGCAGCTAGAATAGGAAGAGCTGAATTCTTAGCACCCGAGGCATATATTTCCCCTTCTAAAATATTTCCCCCTTTTATTAATAACTTATCCATGGGAATTTATAAAGCAGCTACCCACTCTTGAATAACTAAATCTATATTGGCATTTCTTTTTTCAGAAAGTGAATAGAATTGATTCCTAAAAGTAAGTCCTAAATTCACTCCATTAACAACAATATTTATGATTTTCCAAGTCCCATTCTTAGTCAAATACATATCATAAGTAGCTGGATAAACTTTAGTAGCTGTGATGATTTCAACTTCTACCTTTGACCTATTTGGTTTCTTGGGCTTAGTTTTAGGAGGTAAAACTTTGATTTTTTCATCTTTAAATTCAACAAATGTATCTGCATAAGTTGTTAAAAGAGTAGACCTGAAGACTTGAAAGAATTCTTCTCTCTGTGCACTTGAGGACTGTTTGTAGTATTTACCCATTACATTTCGTGCAATTCTTCTGAAATCTACAACTGGATCCATAATCGAATCTATATTTTTAATAAATTGTTCTTTATTTTGTTCATATAGCTCTTCATTAGTTTGTATAAACTCTATTACTTCTTTATGGACTGTTTCCGCAGTTTGATGGGAGGAAGCTGAGTATAAAGAATTAGAAGAAAAACTAAGAATTGTAAAAATTATTACTATTAATATTTTTTTTAGCTTCATTTATATCGATAATGTGATGATAAAAGGATTAAAATGAATTATAACATTTGAAAAGACTTTGAACTTGTAATTCATAAACATATTATTTCATGATATCAATTTTATTTTTATATTTAATTCCTGGAATTGCTCTTGTTTGGATAAGTGCAGAAAAATTAGAAAAATATTCAGTTTTAGTCTCAAGAAAATTTGGACTATCGCCCTTCTTTATAGGTTCCACAGTAATTGCTTTTGGAACTTCTGCACCTGAAATGCTTACAACTCTTTTTGCAGCCTTAGAAAATAAAGGAGGAATGATAATTGGAAATATAGTGGGTTCAAATATAACAAATATTGCTTTAGTTTTTGGATTAACTCTTTTTGTATTGTCTTTGAAAGGAATTAATTTCAAATCTAATGTTTCTAATTTAAATCTATTTCTTCTAATTTTATCTACTCTAATTGTCTGGGGAGTTCTATCAGAAAGGCCTTTCTATTACATCTCTTCATTAATACTACTAGCTACTCTTATATTCACAATTTTTATTTGGTATAAATCAAGTGAAGAATTTGAAGAGGAGTTAGTGGAAGGTGATAGAAGAGCTTTATTAAAATTAGCTCTTTCAATCATTACTCTAATTTTTGCTGCCTGGTTAATAACAGAAGGAGCTATGAAGGTTCTTTCAAATTTTGGTGTTGGAGAATTATTTATAGGATTTACTATATTGGCTATAGGAACTAGCCTTCCTGAGATAGCTGCATCAATTGCATTGGCCCTAAAAGGAAGATACGAAACAGTAGCAGGCGCTTTGATTGGTTCGAATATATTTAATGGTTTATTTGTTTTAGCTATTCCTGGACTGCTAGCTAGAGAGGAACTTATGATGAATACATGGGTCTACAGTAAATGGATTCAACTGTTATTTCTTCTATTATTTATAAGTTTAATATTTATAATTTTTCTTAAAGTATCTAAAAACAGACGGATCAGTATGCCTATAAATATTTTACTTTGTATTGTCTTCTTCTCTACTTATTTGTACTCTCTAGTGTTAGTGTTTGAATAAATATGAGTAACTCATTCCTAAAATCAGCAAAAAGGACTCTTAAATTAGAATCTCAAGGTATTAGCGATTTAATACAAAGTCTAGATGAAAACTTCAGTAGTATTTGCGAGGAAATTTTAAAATGCAAAGGTAGAATTGTTACTCTTGGAGTTGGAAAGTCTGGACATATTGCTAATAAAATATCAGCTACCCTATCCAGCACAGGTTCTTCTTCTTTCCACGTCAATGCAGCTGAAGCATTACATGGTGACCTAGGTTCAATAACCTCTGAAGATATAGTAATTATCTTTTCTCATTCAGGAGAATCTCAAGAAATCCTAGATATACTGCCTTCTTTGAAAAATATTGACTGTGGAATTTTCTCTATTACGGGATCTAAAAAATCAACAATTTCTAAGACATCTCAATTTAATCTATCTACTGAAATAGCAGAAGAAGCCTGCCCAAATAATCTAGCTCCAACTACTAGTACCACAGCATCACTTGCATTGGGAGATGCTATTGCTGTAGCAGTCTTAGAAGCTAGAGGATTTACTTCAGATGACTTTGCAAAATCTCATCCTGGAGGAAAACTAGGTAAACGTCTATTACTTAAAGTACAAGATATTATGCATACAGGAAAAGCATTTCCCTCTATCAATGAGAATCAGATCTTAGTGAATGCTCTAATGACAATGACAGAAAAAGGGTTGGGCATATTAGTAGTTTTAGACGAATCAGGAGGTTTGTCTGGGGTTTTTACTGATGGAGATTTAAGAAGATGCATTAACCAAGATATAAATATTAAAACTACTAAGGTTTCTGAAGTGATGTCCAAATCGACAAAAACAATTAACCTAAATGACTTAGCCTTTGAAGCATCTAAGATCATGGAAAGCCATAATATATATACGTTAGTTGTAATGGATGATAATAATCCAGTTGGTGTCTTAAGAATGCATGATTTATTACAAACTGGATTAATCTAAATAAGAAAATGCTTTTTTCTAAAAGAAAGGTTCTAATCTCTACCCTATTTCTTTCGCTCAATCTCCATATAGCCACTGAAGATATGGAATTTCAAGTTAATAATTCAAATTTTGAGATTTTTTCCAAAGAAAAGGACTTAAAATTCTTAGCAGCTTCAGCGAGTAGTTCTGAAAAAGATCATGGAACTCTTTTTTTTAATGATATTTCTTTAATTATTTCTAATACTGATGATTTTGATAAATTTGTAAAATCAGATAAAGCGCAATACATTCGTAAGAAAAATCTTATCCATTTAGAAAAAAATGTCTCTCTAGAAATAATGAATGAACAACATCCTTTTAATTTAAAAACTGAAAATCTCACTTTAGATATAAAATACAACACAGTTCAAGCAAATAGTCTGGTAACGATACAAAATCAAGATATAACAATTAATGCTATCAATGCAAAAATAGATGAAGTTGATAAAGAAAAACGCGTAACTCTAAGTGAGGCAACTATTTTTTCACAAGAAGGAAAAATTGGTGAATCTAATAAACTTATCTTTAACTTATTTGACCCAATTATATTTCTAGTTGGATCGGCTCAAATTTCATCTAAAGATTACACAATGAATGCATCGGAAATATCCTATAATTTAGAAAAAAATCAAATAATTTACTCTAAAAATTCTTCAATAATTACATCTAATTAATATGCCTCTTATTATAAATAACTTAACTAAAGAGTTCGGTAAGAAAAAGGTAGTTAATGAAGTAAGTTTAAAGTTAGAGAAAGGTGAGATAATGGGATTACTAGGCCCTAATGGAGCGGGTAAAACTTCTCTCTTTTATATGATAGCTGGTTTAATTACACCTGATGAAGGCAACATTACTCTAAATAAAACAGACTTAACAAACAAAGGGGTTGCTGAAAGATCAAAAGTAGGCATATCCTACCTACCTCAAGAATCATCTATATTTAGGAAATTAAGTGTTGAAGAGAATATTCTTTCTTCACTTGAACAAAGAAGAAAGCTTTCAACGAAAGAAATGAAAAAAGAATTAGACTTGATACTAGAAGAATTTGGATTGAGTGATTTAAGGAATAGTAAAGGGATTAAACTATCTGGAGGTGAAAGAAGAAGAGTTGAGATAGCAAGATCATTAGTAAAAAAACCTTCTTTCTTATTGTTGGATGAACCTTTCGCTGGGATAGACCCAATAGCAGTCTCAGAATTAAAGGAAATCTTTTATAATCTAAAGGAAAAAGAGATAGGTATTCTCATAAGTGATCATAATGTTAGAGAAACTATGAAGATTTGTGATCAAGTCCTAATTATGAATGAAGGAAAACAAATTGCAGTTGGAGAACCAAATAAAGTATCTAAAAACAAATTAGTCAAAGAAGTATATTTAGGAAGTGACTTCTTAGACTAATGAAACAAAAATTAAAGCAGAAACAATCACAAAAACTTTCTTTAACTCCGCAACTAAAGAAGCAAATAGAATTACTATCAAATTCTAACGAGGAGAGTAGAAAAGAATTACTTACTTTAGTAGAAAAGTATTTAGATTTAGAAAAAAAACCTATTCGTTATTTTCGAGATCTGATGCTAATCAGTAAATATTCATCCTTTTTATATTCTGAGGAATTTATAGAAAAAAAATTATTTGAAGCAAATAATAAAAAAACCCTTAATGAAGAATTATTAGAGCAACTCAATCTAAGTGATCTAAAAGAGCATCAAATTTTGATTGGACAGTATCTTATAGATTATATTGATTCTGAGGGAAGACTTTCTTTAGAAGTAGATTATGAAGATATAAAAAAACTTATATATGAAGTGTATTCTAAAACTATTTCAGAAAAAGAAATTAAATATGTTTTAGGTAAAATTCAAAGACTTGAGCCAATAGGATGCGGATATAGATCAATCAAGGAATCTTTACTTATTCAAATAGAAGAAATTAGTCTAGATTTAAAGGCTAAGAATAGATTAGAGGAGTTAGTAGAGGGTATAAGTAATAGTTCGTTAGAATATGAAAATTTACTTGATACAGATAGGAAGCTTCTTAAAAAACTTAATTTCCTTCCCAGCATAAATTTTTCTACTGATAGAGAAAATTACATTAGGCCCGATCTTATAGTTAGAAAAAATAAAGGGAAATTTTCTGTGATCTTAAATGATAGGTTTTTAAATGAAAGCCTTTATCAAATGATTGCAGAACAAATACAAACTGAAAAAGATGAGAATAAAGATTTGATAGAAGAAAAAAACATTATCTCAGGCTTAAAGAAGAGAGAAGAGAGTTTAGTTGAAATTGGTAAAATTATTTTAAGATCACAAACCAGCTATCTTGAAGGTAAGGGTCCTCTTTTGCCATTAGGTATTTCTGATCTAGCTACCAAAAGCAATCTCAGTAAATCGACTATTTCCAGATTAATGAGTTCCAAATATATAGAGGTAAATAATAAAAATCTTCCTTTAAATCATTTCCTTCAAAGAAAAGTTAATAAAACCAAAAGTGGAAAAGACATTACCTCATATCAGTTGCAAACTAAAATAGCTTTTCTGATAGATAATGAAGATATTGATTCTCCTCTAAGTGATCAACAGATAAAAAAAGAGCTTTTCGAAAGATTTAAAATCTCTTTAGCTAGAAGGACTGTAACCAAATATAGAATATCTTTAAATCTGAAATCAAGCAGAAATAGAAAAGGCTGAACTATATAAAAAAATTTTATTCAAACCATTCTACAAATTCAGCTTTAATGTCATCTAAACTTCCCCAGACTCTCCATTTACCACTGCTTAATTTATTCAAAGGCCTCTTAAATGTTCTTCCTGCAATATAAACTCCTACAGCTGACAATGGGCCCCCTAAAATCAGAGCATAAGCAGGCAGATAATCCCTCAAAGGTAGAGTCATTACGACATCAAAATCGATTTTGGTAAACTTTCCTGATTTATCTTTTAAAACATAACCATCCCACTTAAACTCACCTGAGCTACTTTTGAAGACCATTGACTTGGTCGTCTCTAATTTATTTGGACTGATTTCAAGAAATGCTTCTACTCTATCTGAAGAAAATCCTTTCTCAAATCTTCTATTAAATAAATCAGTTAAATTACCAAAAATATCTGCGATATTAAATACTCGTATAAGTCTTAAAATATCAACTTCAGACGTTTCTTCCGATTCTCTAGGTATAAATAAATCTTTTAGTCGGAATTCAACTTTGCCTTTCAAGTTATTACGATCAATATTTTCTGGTCCGCCCTCCCACCTTACATCTGCTAAAAGAAAGAATTCTCCAGCTTCAACTTTATATTCAGAATACTCAAGGCCAATTGCATTAGATAAGTTTGGAGTAGAAATAATGCCTGATAACTTTGAAAAATTTTGTCTTTTATTTCTATAAAACCTTAGGTTAGTTTGTGTTGGAATGCTCCAAT
>MDSZ01024097.1_pt1 | contig 11357 bp, 13 predicted proteins | sample 811201 | NCBI WGS metagenome assembly MDSZ01 (sample SAMN05326647, study PRJNA326480) | marine metagenome | isolation source: seawater | place: Indian Ocean: North | collected 2010 | reverse complement strand
TTTTATACAGCTGCTTTATTACGCTTACAGGGAAACATATTCAGATCCTAAAGATATACTATCAAAAAAATTTTTTGGACCCGCACATTTAAGGGCATTAAATTTGATCGAAAGCCATCCTGGTATTAGCCTAGGTGAATTAATTTATAAACTCAAAATTACTAAGCAAAGTATTAATAGAGTGATAAGAGATTTGCTTAAAACAAAAATGATTAAACAAATTAAAGATGATACCGACACAAGAAAAAAAAGATTATATCTTGATAAAGACGGAAAGTCTTTTTTTGATACAATTTACAAGGCACAAAAAAAGAGAATTTTTAATGCGCTAAAAAATTCTGAACCGGAGTCTGTTGTTAAATTTAAGGAGGTATTAAAAAAAATTATAAATGGATAGTTTAAACCATATATTAGTAGTTGATGATGACGATAGAATTAGAAATCTTCTAAAAGAATATCTCAATGAAAATAATTTTCTTGTCTCAACTGCACAAAATTCTCAAGAAGCAAAAATTAAATTAAATCACTTTAAATTTGATTTGATTGTTTTAGATGTAATGATGCCAGGACAAAGTGGCTACGAACTTACTAAAGAAATTAAAAATGATAAATCACCACCGATAATTCTTCTAACTGCGAAGGGTGAGGTGGAAAATAGAATTAAGGGGCTAGAGCTTGGTGCAGATGATTATATTGGGAAGCCGTTTGAGCCTAAAGAGCTTCTTTTAAGAATTAATAATATTATTTCAAAAAAAATCAAAATTGATCTTGGAAAGACACATACAGTTGGCAGTGCTGTAATAGACTTAAACAAAATGTTAATAAAATTGAATAATAACCAAAGAAAAATTAATGTAACAGAAAAAAAAATATTAATGGAAATGTTATCAAATCCAGGTAAAACTTATTCAAGATTACAAATAGGAGAATTATCAGGGATTTTACAAGAAAGATCCATTGACGTAATGATTACACGATTAAGACAAAAAATTGAAATAGATCCAAAAAATCCTAAATATTTACAAACTATAAGGGGTTCAGGTTATGTTCTATGGATTGAATAGTTTTTTTAAAAAGATTTTACCTAAGGGTTTATTTTATAGATCTTTAATTATTGTTGCTGCGCCAACTATTCTTCTTCAATTGATAGTGACAGTAGTATTTTTCGACAGTATTTGGATAAAAGCTAACAAGGGAATGACTAGATCGCTTGTGGGAGAAATTAAAACTTTAAGTGATGTTTACAATTCTGATAATAAAGAACAAATAAATTATTTAACTGAAATTTATAAAAAAAACTTTGACTTTGTTATAAATTCAATTGATGAGCCATTGCCTGAAGAGATTTTTGAAAGAAGATTTAGTCCAATGGATAGATCTCTTAGACGTGAACTAAAATCAACTTTTGGAGTGGGTAATTATTGGTTTAGTACTGTAAATTATCTTGATATAGTAGAATTAAGAATTAGATCTGATAATAAAAATTTACAGTTTTTTTTTCCAAAAGAAAGAATAGCAACATCCTCTGTTCGACTATTTGTTTTATGGATTACCTTACCCTCAATTATTTTGATATTGATAGCGATTCTTTTTTTAAAAAATCAAACGAGACCGATAACAAATTTAGCCAAAGCGGCTCAAAGATTTGGTAAAGGTGATTATATAAATGAATTTAGACCATCAGGTGCAAGAGAAATTAGAAATGCAGCTTATGAGTTTGATAGGATGGCTAAGAGAATAAATCGACATTTAAATCAAAGGTCTGAAATGTTGTCAGGTATAAGTCATGATTTGAGAACCCCATTAACAAGGCTTAAATTGCAATTAGCTATGATTAATAACAAAGAGATTTCAAGTAATATGTCAAAAGATATTGATGAAATGGAAAATATGTTAAATGATTATTTGCAATTTGCCAAAACTCAGGTGAAAGAGAGTACAGAAAGAATAAATTTAAAAGACATTTTTAAAATATTAGAAAACAGAATTAAAAATTCTAATTTAATAGTTAATATTAATGATGAGATAATTTGTTATGGAAGGAAAAATGCACTTGATAGATGTTTTTCCAATATAATTAATAACGGTCTAATTTACGGAAAAAAAGTCGAGGTTACTGTTCAAAAAAGTCCAAACAGAGCTGTAATTTTGTTTGAAGATGATGGACCAGGTATTCCGATAGAACATTATAGAAATGTTTTTAAACCTTTTTTTAGGTTGGATAAAAGTAGAAGTTTAAACAAATCTGGCGTTGGATTGGGCTTAGCAATTGTTGAGGACATTGTGCATTCTCATGGAGGAAACATAAATCTGTCTAAAAGTCATATGGGAGGGCTTCAAGTTAAGATTTCTTTGCCTTTTTAGTTTTTTTTGAAAGTTTTTTAATTTTAAGATCTTGCTTTTCAACTAATTTTTTTAAAACGTCAAATTCTTCTCTAGACACCAGATCCAATTTGTTAACAATATTATCTTTCTCAAATTTTAAATTTGTCATAAGTTCTCTTTTAACATCATTAGCTGTTAAAATTCCTGTTTCTAAGAAACTTGATAAGGTTTTTAATATTTTTTCTTTATTAGACACTCTATATCATATTTGATAAGTGAATTTATTTCAATTATGTTATTAACTTTAAGATGTATATTCATAATTTAAATCCTATTATTTTTGACTTCGGATATTTATCACTACGTTGGTATTCGTTGGCTTACTTAATCGGTATAATTTTTGGTTGGTGGTATGGAAAAAAAATCATATCTAAAATTAATCAACGGCATAATTTGAGTTTGAAACTAGCTTTTTTTGACGACTATATCACTTATATAATTTTAGGCATAATAATCGGAGGAAGATTAGGTTATGTAACATTTTATAATTTGAGTTACTTTCTTTATAATCCAGTAGAAATCTTTTTAATTTGGCAGGGAGGAATGTCATTTCATGGAGGACTTATTGGTGTAATTATCGCAACTTTTGTATTCTGCAAAAAAAAGGATTTTGATAAACTTATTTTATTAGATGTTGTCTCATGTGTTGCACCGGTTGGTATATTTTTTGGAAGAATAGCAAACTTTGTAAATGGTGAGCTTTATGGAAAGCCTACAGATTTACCATGGTCAGTTACTTTTCCATTAGTGGATAATCAAGGTAGACATCCTTCACAGATTTATGAAGCTATTCTAGAGGGGTTTATATTATTTTTAATTTTGAATTATGTGATTAAAAAACTTCCATATATAAAAGGCAGATGTGCAGCTTTATTTTTAATTTTCTATTCAATCTTTCGAACGTTGGCAGAAGTTTTTAGGGAACCAGATTCGCAAATTGGATATATATTTAATCTTATTAGTATGGGATCTTTGTTAAGTGTTTTAATGTTTAGCATTGGTATAATAATGTATTTAAGGATCAAATGATAATTCAAAACGGGACTCATTCAATAGACAGTTTCATAAATAAAGCTTTATACGATAAGAAACTTGGTTATTATTCTAAAAATAATCCGTTTGGTGAAAAAGGAGATTTCGTTACTTCACCTATTATAACTCCATTATTTACAGAAATAATAACAATTTGGATAATTGCTTTTTGGATTAAAATTGGAAGACCAAAAAAATTTTCTTTCGTTGAGCTGGGTCCTGGTAATGGTGCATTCTGTAAAACATTTTGTAAAACGTTAAAAAGTTTTCCTGATTTCGAACAATCTGTACAAATTTATTTATTAGAAAAAAGTCAAAAATTAATTAATGTACAAAAGAAATCAATTAATGCTAAAAATGTTTCTTGGATTAAAAATTTAGATCAAATTTCAAGTGGACCAGTTCTTTTTTTTGGTAATGAATTTTTTGATGCAATACCAATCAGACAATTTAAAGTAAAAAAATCGGATATTTATGAAAAATTTATAAATTTCGAAAAGGGTAAATTTAAAAAGTTCGTATTTAAAAAAACATCAAAAAAAATAAAAAAGGAAATAATAGATTTAAGTCTGTTTAGAAAAAAGGGTATTATAGAATATCCACAAAAGGGTTTGAAAATTTTAGAACAAGTTGTAAAAAAAATTTATAGACAAAAAGGTGGTGTTTTGCTGATAGATTATGGTTATACAAAAAACTACGGATCGGACACTTTGCAATCATTAAAGTCCCATAAGAAAAACTTATATTATCAAAATATCGGAAATGCAGACATTACCTCCCTAGTAAATTTTGAACTTTTAAATAAATTTTTGTCTGAGAAAAAGCTTTTTACAAACAAAATCGTTAATCAAAGTTTTTTTTTAAAAAAATTAGGAATAATAGAAAGAGCAGAAATCTTAAGCCAAAAAATGAATTTTAAAAATAAGGCTGATTTATATTATAGAATTGAAAGGCTTCTAAGTGAAAAAAAAATGGGCAAATTATTTAAAGTTCTATTTGCTTCAAGTAAAAAAGCCAAATTTAATTTAGGATTTAAATAATGTTTTTTTCTAAAAGATTGAAAAAGTTTAAAATATTGACCCATTGTTTTTTTTCAAGAAAAGGAGGATTCTCAAAAGGTATTTATAAAAGTCTGAACTGTGGGCAAGGATCGAAGGATTTTAAGAAAAATGTAAAAAAAAATTTGGCTTTGGTAGCAAGAAAAATAAATATAAATCCAAATAAATTAATACTTATGTATCAAACACATAGTAATAAAGTATCAGTCATAGGGAAAAAAAATAAGAATAGAAAAAAATTTAATTCAGACGCCCTAATTACAAAAATGAAGGGGATAGCATTAGGAGTTGTCACTGCTGATTGTGTGCCAATTATACTTTTTGATAAAAAAAATCTAATTATAGGATGTATTCACGCAGGATGGAGAGGGGCTTCTTCAGGAATTATTGAAAATACAATCAAAAAGTTTAAAAGTTTAAACTCAAGAAATATAATTTATGCTACTATTGGTCCTTGCATTGGAAATAAAAGTTATGAGGTAGACTTGGATTTTTATAATAAGTTTATTTTGAAATCAAAAAAAAACAAAATTTATTTTGTTAGTAAAAGTGAATATAAAAAACTATTTAATCTCAGAAAATATGTATATGATAAGCTTATAAAATTAAACGTTCGGGTAGATCACATTCGTAAAGATACCTTCAAAGAAAAAAGTTCTTTTTTTAGTTATAGAAGATCACAAATATTAGGACAAAATGATTATGGAAGATGTATTTCTGTTGTAGCAATGACAAACTTTAGCCAAAATTAATCATTATATTAATAATTGTTAAAGCTCTTTAACTGAAAACTTCAACAACGACTGTATTATTAAAAAACTGGTAAAGATTAAAAAATAATTGTATACATAATTACTCCATGAAAATTTTATCTGGAACTAGTAATCTAAAACTAAGTAAAGAAATTTCAAAACAGCTTAGGCTTAAGCTTGTTAATACAAACATCAAAAGATTTTCTGATGGTGAAATATATATTGAAATAAATGAAAATATCAGAGGGAACAGTGTTTTCGTTATTCAATCAACTTCTAATCCGGCTAATGATAACTTGATGGAGCTATTATTATGTATTGATGCTCTAAGAAGATCGTCAGCAAAAAATATTACGGCCGTTATTCCTTATTATGGTTATGCAAGACAAGATAGAAAAGTGGTGCCAAGAACTTCTATCTCTGCAAAAGTAGTTGCAAATCTTATCACTAATGCTGGAGCAAGCAGGGTTGTTACTGTTGACCTGCACGCTGGTCAAATACAAGGTTTCTTTGATATGCCAGTTGATAACCTTTTTACAACACCTCTTTTTGCAAGATATATTAAAAAGAAATTAAAAAATAAAAAATTAATTTGTGTTTCTCCAGATGTTGGAGGAGTTCAAAGAACAAGGGGATTGGCCACTAAGATTAAAGCAGACTTAGCTATTATAGATAAAAGAAGACCAAAACCTGGGAAATCTAAGGTAATGAATATAATTGGTAATGTAAGAGGAAAGACTTGTATAATTGTTGATGATATTATCGACAGCGGAGGAACTATTGTTAATGCAGTTGATGCCTTAAAAAAGAATGGGGCAACAGAAGTCTATGTATTTATTACTCATGCAGTATTAAGTGGTGATGCAGCGAATAAAATAAAAAAATCAAAAATAAAAAAATTAATAATCACAGATACAATAGATAACTCTCAAAAAATAAAAAATAACAATAAAATTGAGGTAATATCAATTTCATCATTAATGGCTGAGGCAATAAAGAGAATTTCAAACTCTACTTCTGTGTCAGATTTGTTTAATTAACACTTGTTTTATTTTAAAAGTTGAGTTAAATAGCATTTTCTAAAAAAGAATTTTATGATTAATATTAAAGCTAATAAGAGAGAAAAAACCACAACTGGCTACACCAATAAGTTAAGAATAGACGGTTTTATTCCAGCAGTTTTATATGGTGGAAAAAACAAAAATGAAAAAATATCTATAGCTAAAAAGGATCTTCAAAATTATATTCAAAACGAATCCTTCTTATCTACAGTCTTTGAAATTGATATAGACGGAAAGAAAGAAAAAGTTCTTCCTAGGGATGTGGCATATCACGTAACTACTAATGAACCAATTCACCTAGATTTAATGAGAATAGTTTCAGGAAGTAAAATAGTAATAGAAATACCGGTTAAATTTATTAATAATGATGACTCTCCTGGATTAAAAAGAGGTGGTGTTTTAAATATAGTAAGACGAAAAGTTGAATTAAGATGTCCAGCTGACAATATACCGGAAGATATAACAATTAATTTAGCAGGTACAGATATTGGAACGAGTATTAAGATATCTTCTGTAAAGTTACCTGAAAATGTTTTACCAGTGATAACAGACAGAGACTTTGTAATTGCTACAGTAGCAGCTCCGACAATTATTAAAGAACCTGAAAAACCTGCCGAGGGAGAAGCGGCTGAAGGTGGTGAAGGTGAGGTTGCGGCTGAAGGTGGTGAAACAACTGCTGAAACGGCCGGCAAAGAAGGAGATCAAGCGAAAAAAGATGAAAAAGGTAAAGAAGCAGCAAACGATAAGAAACCTGCAGAGAAGAAACCTGCAGAAAAAAAACCTGCAGAGAAGAAATAAATAATATGCTTTTACTAGTTGGATTAGGAAATCCTGGACCTGATAGTGAGAACAATCGACACAATATTGGTTTTAAGATAATTGATGCAATAAATTCTCATTTTAAACTTTCAAAGCAAAAACCAAAATTTAAAGGCCTACTAACTACTGGAAATATAGAGTCCAAAAAGGTTTATGCAATCAAGCCTTTGACTTTTATGAATAATTCAGGAACTGCAATCAAAGAGTTGATAGATTATTTTAAAATTGATGCAAAAAATGTAATAGTATTTCATGATGACCTTGACATTGATTTCGGAAAAGTTAAGGCAAAAATTGGTGGCTCAAGCGCAGGTCATAATGGTATTAAATCTTTAGATAAATTTATTGGAACTGATTATTCTCGAGTTCGGGTTGGTATTGGTCATCCAAAAGAGAAAAAAAGGGTAAGCAGTCATGTTCTTGAAGATTTTAAAGACGATGAGGAAGACAGAATTAAAGAAATAACTGAAAATATTGTTAAGCTAGTACCAACGCTAATAGACAAAAAAATTGACTTATTCTCAAGTAAGGTAAATCAGAATTTAAATGGGATTTAAATGCGGTATTGTCGGTTTGCCTAATGTTGGAAAATCGACTCTATTCAATGCATTGACCGCAACAAAAAACGCTGAAGCCGCAAATTTTCCATTTTGTACAATAGATCCTAATATTGGAATTGTTGAAGTCCCTGATGATCGGTTAGATAAATTAGCTAGCTTATCAAATTCAAAAAAAAAAATTTATGCCTGTATTACATTTGTTGATATTGCTGGATTAGTAAAAGGAGCTTCTAAAGGTGAAGGGTTGGGAAATAAATTTTTATCTCACATAAGGGAAGTTGATGCGATAATTCATTTAGTTAGATGTTTTGATTCTGAAAAAATTCAGCATGTTAATAACAAGATTAATCCCATAGATGATTTTGAAACTATTAAAACTGAGATTTTGTTGTCAGATATAGATGCAATACAAAAAAAACTTGAGAAATCAAAAAAGAAAGCTCTTTCTCAAAAACAAATAGAAGTTCTTAAAAACTCACTGAAAAAATTAGATAACGGTGAAGATTTATATAATCTTGATGATTATTCAAAAATATTTTTGAGTCAAATAGGAATTCTTAGTGTAAAACCTAAAATCATTGTACTTAATGTGGATGAATTAAGCTTAAGTAAAGGTAACAAACATACAGAATTAATTAAAAAAAACTATCCTAACGAGAAAATAATCACTATTTGCGCTGACTTTGAAGACCAACTTTTGAGCTTAGATAAAGAAGAAAAACTAAAATTTATGAAAGATACAGGTTTAGAAAAAATGGGAATTAGCAAACTTATTAAGTCAGGATATGAATTATTAGACTTACACACATTTTTTACTTCAGGACCCGAAGAAAGTAGAGCTTGGACAATTAAGAAAAACACTATTGCCCCAAAAGCTGCAGGTGTAATTCATACAGATTTTGAGAAAAATTTTATTAGGGCTGAGGCTGTGGGAACAGAAGATTTTATCAGCTTTGGCAGCGCAGAGAAATGTAAAGAAAATGGCAAATTGAGAATTGAAGGCAAAGATTATATTGTTAAAGATGGTGATGTTTTATTTTTCAGAGTTAACCCTTGACCATATTTTTTTCATGCTTAAAAAAACCAAAATTGATAATAAAACTAGATATAAAATAACTTTTACTCCAGTTTTATGTCTGCTCTCTAGTTCTGGTTCTGCCGCCCAGCTCAAAAAAGTTGTTACATCTTTTGCCATTTGATCAACTGTCGAAGCTGTCCCATCTGCATATTCAACTAAGCCGTCAGAAAGGTTATTTGGCATTTTTATTTTCTGACCAATCATATATTTATTGTAATACACTCCTTCGTCTAAAATCATACCAGCAGGAGGATCCTCATATCCAACTAAAACTGAGTAAATATAGTTTGCTCCGCCTTTTCTTGCTTTTACCAACACGGACATATCAGGCGGATATGCACCTCCATTTGCTGCGGCGGCTGCGTTTACATTTGGATAAGGACTAACAAATTTGTCTGAGGGCCTTCCAGGTCTACTAAACATTTCTCCTTGAGCATCTGGGCCATCTGTAACCTCAAAACTTGCAGCAATAGCTTTGACTTCTTCTTCAGTAAACTCCGGTCCACCTGGCTCACCTAGATTTCTATAACTTAAATATTGCATGGAATGACAAGAGGCACATACTTCTTTGTATACTTGAAATCCTCTTTGTAAAGATGCTCTATCAAATTTACCTAAAAGACCTTTAAAGCTCCAATCAACTTTTATTGGATCAATTTGCTCTGCTGATTTGACTGAGTTGAATAAAGTTAAAGATAATAATACGCAAAATAAATATTTAAATTTTTTCATTATCCTTCTTTGCCATCGAATAATCTGCTGATCCTGTCAATACTGGCTCAGAAATACTTAGTGGAACTGGCTCAGTTTTTTCTAAATATCCCACTACTGGTAAGACAACAATGAAATGCAGAAAATAATAAATTGTTCCGACTCTAGCTAAAACTAGATAAATCCCCTCAGCAGGCATCGCGCCAACATATCCTAGCACTAAAACATCAACAACTAAAATCCAAAAAAATTGTCTGTAAATAGGTCTAAATACAGCTGATCTAACTTTGGAAGTATCTAGCCATGGTAAAACAAAAAGTATAAATATTGCTCCAAACATAAGTATCACTCCCCCAAGTTTGTCAGGGACTGATCTTAAAATTGCATAAAAGGGTAACAAATACCACTCTGGCACTATGTGTGCGGGAGTAACCATTGGATTAGCTTGAATGTAATTATCTGAGTGCCCAAGAACGTTTGGAGCAAAAAATACAAACCCAGCAAAAACAATCATAAAAAGTAATAATGCAAAAATATCTTTAATAGTTATATAGGGATGAAAGGGAACTGTGTCTTTAGATGGTTTTTTTATATCGATTCCAACAGGATTGTTATTTCCTGGAATATGCAACGCCCATATATGAAGAACAACTAAACCTAAAATTAAAAAAGGTATGAGGTAATGTAAGCTAAAAAACCTAGTTAATGTAGGGTTGTCCACTGAGTACGCACCCCATAGCCAAGTAGTAATACTGTCTCCCACTAGAGGAATGGCACTAAATAGATTCGTGATAACAGTAGCTCCCCAGAAACTCATTTGACCCCATGGTAAAACATATCCCATAAATGCAGCAGCCATCATCAGAAGATAAATCATAAGACCTATTATCCAAATAATTTCACGTGGAGATTTGTAAGATCCATAAAATAAAGATCTAAATATATGTATATAAACTGCTAAAAAAAACATTGATGCACCGTTACTATGAATATACCGAATTAACCAACCATAATTTACATCTCTCATTATGTGTTCAACGCTCGCAAAAGCTAAATCTGCATGCGCAACATAGTGCATTGCTAAAACTATCCCTGTAATAATTTGAGTTAACAAACAGAAAGTTAAGATACCACCAAAGGTCCACCAGTAATTCAAATTTTTAGGTGTTGGATAGTCTGTTAAGTGTGATGCTAAAGATAATAACGGTAATCTATCATTAAACCACTTAGCAGCTTTTGACTTTGGAACATATTCGTGATCACTCATAAATTTTATCCAATCTTAATTGTGTTTGCATCGACAAATTCATACTTTGGTATTTCCATGTTTTTAGGAGCAGGGCCTTTTCTAATTCTACCTGACAAATCATAGTGTGACCCATGACAAGGGCAAAACCATCCTTTGTAGTCCCCTTTGTCTGAAAGCGGGACGCATCCAAGATGAGTACAAACTCCTAACATTACTAACCATTCGTCCTTTCCACTTTTAACTCTCTCTTCATCCTTTTCCGGATGAGGAAGTTCATCTAGAGAAACCGATCTTGCCTCTAAAATTTCTTCTTGTGTTCTTCTTTTCAAAAATACTGGTTTTCCCCTCCACAAAACTGTTATAGATTTACCAGGCTCAATTTGACTTATATCCACTTCTGTTGTTGCTAAAGCCTTTTGAGCCTTATCAGGATTCATCTGGTCAATCAAAGGCCAAATTACTGCACCTAAACCCACAGCTCCAACAGTGTAACTAGTAGTGAATAAAAAGTCTCGTCTGTTTATTGTTTTTTTTTCTGGTTTGTCCATATTGATGTTTATACTCTTATTTATTAAATAAGATAGAAAATTTACATTTTCTAGGGTCAGAATGACACATAATATTATTGATAATGATTAGTATTGCTCTTTAT
>MDSZ01271452.1_pt1 | contig 11358 bp, 4 predicted proteins | sample 811201 | NCBI WGS metagenome assembly MDSZ01 (sample SAMN05326647, study PRJNA326480) | marine metagenome | isolation source: seawater | place: Indian Ocean: North | collected 2010 | reverse complement strand
GTTATGTTTCGGGTGGGTTGACGCCAACGTAGCATAGCTGGTAGTGCTTCGGATTTGTAATCCGACGGTCGGGGGTTCGAGTCCCTCCGTTGGCTCCTCACTAATGCAACACTGAAAGCATAAATATAGCCGCTTTGTTGAAATGCCTTTCTGTTTTCGACATACTATGGCGGACCTAACGAATCCAGAGAAAAGAATGTTGTCTGCCATGTTAGGGCGAGATGGAAAATGGGATCTTGAACAGATTCTTAGCGCTTGCAACTGGGATGACCAAGCAATTGCTGTCGGAGCAGGCCATGGTTTGTCAAACCATGGTCTTGTTTCAATTACTGAAAATGCGAAAACATCTGTAATTCTTGGCCCTGAAGGAGAAAGGGCATTGAAAAATGGGCTTTTAGAGGGGCGGATTTGGACATGGATAAAAGAAAATCCGGGATGCACTATGAAAGAGCTTTCTTCCACTTTTGAGAGACATGAAGCAGGACCTGGTGTGGGTTTGCTAAAGGGTCTTGGCGTAAGTCTTGAAGGAGGTAAATTTTCATTTGAAGATCAGAAGACGATCTCAGAAAAAATCCAAAAGCGGCAAGAGTATTTGGGCTCACCATCTACTGATTCGGAATTATATAATCACTTCAAAGGAAGGAAAAATCTAATCGAAACCGTTGAGGTTGTCGAACGCACATGGTCTCTTACCAAAGAAGGTATGAGTGTTGATTCAAACGATCTAAATGAGACAATTACAATCGCTGAAATTACTCCAGAATTATTACAATCAACTGATTGGAAAGACGCTGATTTTAGACCATATGATGTGAAATTGGAAGCTTCACAACCCAGAACAGGAAGGTCTCATCCGATGCAAGCATTGATAGAAAGAATACGTCAAGTTTTCTTAGAAATGGGTTTTTCAGAATTAGTAGATGATTACGTGCAAACAGCAGGTTGGAATATGGATGCACTATTTATTCCTCAAGACCATCCTGCTCGTGAAATGCAAGACACATTCTATCTTGATAATCCGCGCAGTATCGAATTGGATCCTGAATTAATGGCTCAATGGAAAGCAATTCATGAACACGGTGGAAATACAAATTCTACTGGATGGGGAGGCACATTTGATGAAGAGATAAGTCAAAAGGGTCTTCTAAGAACACACACAACTGTAAATACCATTCAATATTTGTCTCGAAATCCAACAGACCCCTGTAGAGTTTTTGCAGTCGATCGTGTGTTTAGAAAAGAGAGTATCGATAAAACTCATTTGCCTGAATTCCATCAAATTGAAGGAATTATTATGGAACCAGGAGCTAATCTAGGAATGTTGGTTTCTACATTGAAAACGTTCTATGAGAAAATGGGTTACCCTGAAGTAAGAGTAAGGCCAGCTTATTTCCCATACACCGAACCTTCATTAGAAGTAGAAGTGAAATGGAGAGGAAAGTGGCTCGAATTGGGAGGAGCAGGTATTTTCCGACCTGAAGTTACAGAGCCATTAGGTATCAAAGATCCTGTCTGTGCTTGGGGGATGGGGCTTGAACGATTGGCAATGCTAGTACTTGATTTAGATGACATAAGACAACTTTACATTTCGGATCTTGAATGGTTAAGAAATCAGCCGATTCTATGAAATTTACATAGGCAGTTCTTTTGCCTAGGGGCTTTCCGTTGATTAACATGCGAAGGACTCGTGTGGTTGCAACAATTGGTCCGGCATCATGGTCATTAAAATCGCTAAAGGCAATGAGAGAATCCGGTTGTGACGTTTTTCGTATCAATTATTCGCATGGTGAGCCTGAAGATAAAACAGAGTTATACGAACGTATAAGATCATTAGAAGATGAAGGAAAACCAACTTGTATTCTGGCAGATTTACCCGGGCCGAAACTTAGGCTTGGAAATTTTTCCGGGCCTAGATTGTTAAAGAGTGGAGAATCTGTAAGACTTATATGCGGAATAACAGATTCAGATTCAAATGATTTACCAGTTGAATATGAGGGTTTATCTTCCGAATTAAAAAAAGGAGATTCAGTATTACTTGCAGATGGATTAATCCGTCTAATCGTCACCAATACCGGAGGGAAACCAAACTCATTTGTTGATTGTACAATCGAGGAAGGTGGACCTATTACCTCTCGGAAAGGGATAAATGTCCCAGGAACACTTGTAGATCTTCCAGCAATTGGACCCAAGGACAAGGCTGCTCTAAAACATGCTCTAGAACACGGTGCTGATTGGATTGCAGTATCATACGTTAGAAGTGCAAAGGACATTGCTCCTGCAAAAAAAGCAATTCAAGAGGCGGGATGTCATACGCCGGTAATTGCAAAAATTGAACACCCCTCTGCTCTAACGAATTTGCACACTATCCTTGATGCCGCAGATGCAGTCATGGTTGCAAGAGGTGATCTCGGTGTGGAGATTCCATTGGAACAGGTACCTATGGCGCAACAGAGAATTATCGATGCAGGACTTATGCGAGGGATGGTTGTAATTGTTGCCACACAAATGCTCGAATCAATGACACTTAACCCACGTCCAACTAGAGCTGAAGTTAGTGATGTTTCGACTGCAATTCGTCATGGAGGAACAGCAGTAATGCTATCAGGTGAAACAGCAATGGGAGAGTACCCAATAAAGGCGGTTGAGACAATGAGTAAAATCGCAGAAGCTACAGAAGCAGGATTGGATTCAATTGCAGGGAAACCTGGAGCATTGTCTAAATTTAAAGCTACAAGAGCGGTTGCGCATGCTAGTGTTGAACTAGCTAGGACTTCACAAGCAGCACACATACTTGTAGCTACTCAGCACGGTAATGCTCCGCGTCTAGTTGCGGGGTATAGGCCAAATGTCGAAGTAACTGCTGTTACAAATCGACTCCGTGCTGCTAGGAGAATGAACCTCCTGCCTGGTGTAAATTCAATTATCATTGATGAGGATGAAAGGAGTTCTGTCACAATGCAAAATGCAATACAAAAACTGGCTGAATCAGGAGTAATTAAATCAAATCAAAGAATTGTTGCAATATCAGGTTCTCCTCAAGCAATGCAAGGCGCGACAAGTACTGTCCGATTATATCGATTAGAACCTGATGGGACAATATCAGGTTCAGAATGAATTAGTTAATTCAATAATAAAGAGTAGAACTCTTTACAAGATTGGTATGTTCTCATAGGTTTATGCCCAACCTCGACAAGGGAATGGTGATTGCTGGCCTGATTATGATAACATTGAACCTTGCAGTTCTAGGACCAATGGCGACTGCAGGTGTTGCTGATGCTGTTGAAGAAGCAACTGCAACCAAGCCAAGAGATGACGTTTGTGCTAATTCTGACTGTACTGAACAAAATGAAGATTGGTTAAGTTCCACTAGTTCACGTGACTTCTATGCTTGGAATATTTGGAATATAGATGAAGTTATAGAAACATCAAGACTACCGTTACAAGATCAAGTGCAACCACAATATGAGATGGTAGGACCTGTAACTTATGATGTCACACTTGAACGTAAATTAATCAATCATGATGAATTAGCAGGAACTCTAACTTACAAACAGTTTACAAGTTATGCTTGTTCTGAAGATTCTGTAGTACCTTGTGATTCTCAAATTTCAAACCTAAACATAGCATTTACCCCTCAAATCATTGGAGGTAGTGGTACTGCAATAAATGCAATAATGGATTTAACCAAAATAGGTTTTGCATCTGGAGTATTGGAGTTATATCTAGAGAAAGGTTCTGCAGCACATCAGGTTACGAGATACATTGAAGATTTCTTGAAAAACATGTCTGGACTAGCAGGATTCCCTGGATTCTTTCCTATTGATGAAGATGTCAAATCATACTTTTTAGTGCGTGCATTCGATGCGTTAGATCCAATATTTGGTGAAAATTTCCTTGAGAATGACAACTCATCATACCTTGAATATGGTGGTGTTGATCCCGAATGGTATGATGATTCTTATGATGCCAACTACACTTTTAACAATGCAACTGGGCCAAATGGAGAAGACCTCTCAATTCGCAACTATCTAGGTCCTCTAGTCTATGCCGCAATGGGTGAACCTGAAACATTAGATGAAATTCTCAGTAATCCTGATGAATCAGTTACTCTAGAACGTGCAGAATTATGGGGATTCGAAGATGATGACCTTAATGTTACACTCGCACGTGATTGGACACTATATGGTGGATTAGGTGCGCTGATGAAGGATTATGGGGCACTGCAAGAAGATTGGACTACAAATACAAGTGAAGATATCGTAAACGCATCAATTAGATTCAGGAACCTTATGGGTCTCCAAATTGATAATGATGTTGCAATGAATGTTCTGATGATGGGAGATGGGACCGATGAGCCACTAGGAATATTAGCAATAAGTGAAAGTGAAACTTCATTTGGGCTTTCCGAATTCCTTGATATGACTAAAACTTTGGCAAAGGAAACTTATGGCCTAAATGACCTTCAGTATGACACAATTTACCAATGGGCCAATTCATGGGCAACTAATCAAGAAGCACTACCCCTCATTCTAACAGGCCATGAAGGAAATATTACTGCCTCCGGATTTGTAAACCAATCTTTCGGTGCAATAAATCCAATTGATGATTCATATGCAGAATATAGCCTAAATGCAAATGGCTGGTGGGGAAGCGGACTTTATGGATTCCCTGTTGCTGAGAAGATAGATCTTACAAGAGAACAAAGTGCTGAGATTCTTTATGGAGAATATGGACTAACAACTAGCAATGGTTCCGCAATTTTCCTCTATGGTGAATTATCTGGTAAAGCACCCCCATTCAATTTTACAACTGGAGAAATAACTGAAGATGCTCTAGAATGGAACAATCAAACTATTTCTCAACTTTATGGCATTGATGTAAATGCTGCAGATGCTTTACGGCTACTCGTAATGGAAGTAATTTTCAAAAATTTCGTTCCTGATTTCTTAATTGATAGCTTTGGAACTGCGCCCTATCTAACTCAATCTGTAAATAATTGGTTGTTAGGATGGCATGACCCTGTGAACGCTTATCTTGAAACCGGCGATTCAGAAGACATGAGCGTGGGTTGGATAAGTCTTGAAGCCAATAGGACATACTATGGTTCAGGAGGAATATCTACAGGAGATGGAACAATTATTACAATTTGCACAGGAGAGTCTGACGACTGTGACAAAGGTGAAACGCTTGCAAGTGGAGGAAGCACGTACATCTCATGGAGAACTCCGGAAAAGGAAAATGCAACTTGGGGCCTAATCACATCAGAAAAATTAGTTGGTACCACTGGTGGTTTCCTTACAGGAAATGGTGATCTAGTGGATTTATCTGGATACGGAGTTGTTCCTGTAACTTGTTCAGGTGAAGAAAAATTGAAAGGGATACCAGTTGAACTATGCAATGCTGACATGGAGGCGCTAGAAAGGCCAATCCAGGCAAAACTAATCAATAATGGAGATATTATTGATGCAATACCAGGTGCTTTACCAGTTTACTTTGAAAGTCATGTGAAAATGAAGAAAGAATTACTCTCTGGAGCGATTATTGGTGGTGAATCAGAATCTATATTCTGGCTTGATACGAGACCTACATGGGAGCAGCAAGAACCTCCAACTACAGATGATTTACAGCAAGTATTCATGATTAGAACCAGTGCAGAGCTTGACGACGATACTGCAAAAACAATGGAGTCACAAATAGTAACAAACCAAGACAGTATGGCATATTGGACCAATTTCGACGTATGGGTAGATTGGGTCACTGTAGCACTTTACGCACTTGGACTGATTTCAATATTAGTAGGTTCTGCCATGATATTTAGTAATGCAAAGAATGATTCCAAAGACGATGAATTTTCAAGTAAATTTGTTGAGGAAGAAATTGATTTAACTCAGGAAGAAAAAATCGAGGGGCCCGAAAACGAAGATCTAGAAGAACTCGTAGAAAATCACTCTTCAGAATGAAAATCATCAGTTTGAAAACGCATTGGGTTAATTGCTAAGCATGTTGCAATAATTACTGAGAAGAGAATACTTAGAGACAATAAGAGTCCTGTGTTCTTTGCTGGAGGAAATATTGCAAAACTAAGCAATATGAATACCGAAATCGAAGTCATTGCTGCACCCCACCTAGCAAAATTATCCTCTCTAGTTGTTGAATGGTTAGCACTAGCATGTGACAAATAATCTGCAGCAAATCCCATACCTAGAAGAACTGCTGGTGCTGTACTTACACCTCTTTCACCAACCATACTAGCTAGACCATCTACTGCGGCTCCTATTGCTATAGTCCCTATAGCAATTCGAATAGAACGCCTTGAGTCGTTTGTGACAAGGTATGATACACAATATACTGCGAATCCTGCTGCTAATATTTGTGTAACTCTAGATTCATCAAAATCTCTCGCTAACGAGGAACCTGTCATTAAATCACCTCCAACATTACCTGAGAGATTACTTGAATCCATCAATTCTTGAATATCTTCCATCAAAACCAATGCAGCATCTGCATTGGAACCATCTATGAATAATGCAATTGCCACACCCGTGGTTCTATTGTTATTGAAAAGACGATGGTCTGACATTAGGGGCGAACCTGTATCAAATTCTGCAATCGAATCAATTGTAGGACTATCTATCTCACCAGAGGCCTTACTAATTCCAAAAACTAAAGGCGACTGAACTATTCCTGTTTCAAACGAAATTATACTCGGATGATCGCTTAACTGATTCTGAAAATTAACTACTGAATGATAATCATCTACCGAAGTACCATCAATATCAATTACAACCCAGGAAACAGTACTTGATGCAATTATATATTTAGATTTCAAAACCTCAAATTCATCCAATGCTGGATCATCCTCAGGTAGAAATTGATTTACATCGAATACTTCTACACCATTAGGTGAAATTATTGCAATTGAGGACAATAATACTAATGCCACAGGCCAACTCCAGATTGCAACTTTCTTTGGAATTTCAATTGATTGAACCTTATTGATTTCTGCAATATCTTTTCTAAATTTCATATAGAAATCTTCCAAAACAAAACGAGTGACTAGCCAGCTAAGGAATACACCTAAGCACATTACTAATGCCAGTGAACGCTGAGCTTTAATTGGGGAAAAGAAAGCCAATGAAATTGCTGCAATAGTAGTAACTAGTGCCATAAACAAAATTGATCTTACTTCATCTCGTGTTCGAGAGGATTTGCAGTACCAGAATGCACCATCTACTGCTACTGCAAGTACTATCGGAAATGCAATGCCGTCTATAATCGACAACTGTTTACCTAATACTGTTAACAATCCTACTTCTGCACATACAACTACTCCTACACTAGCAAGAGTTACTGCAGTTATTTTCCATTCCCTAAGTATTGCCATCATCACTAAAGTTAATACAAAAATTGCTGGAATTAGAACATTTGTTAAATCATTTTTTGCTATCACTTTAGATTTAGCAAATAGCATATTGATTCCTACTGCATCGACTTCAAATTCAGTATTATTGCTAACTTTATCTGCCCAAATATTCAATTGATTCCAATCTGTATCTTTGCTTCCATCAACTGTACCAAGCCAAACTAACCACATCATCTCATCTGCATCAGGAGGTTGTTCCGCGTTAGCACCTGGAAAGGCCGGACATGCGACTCCTGCATTGCTATTTCTCGGCAACAACAATAGTGTTGATTCAAATGCTTTTTTTTCTGCCTCTGTTGAATTATCTCCACACCATCCTCCATCAATTGGGGGTTGAAGCACATCTGCCCATTTTGAAGAATTTGCTAAGGAACGATTGCGGGATTCAAATGCATCTGACCAAAACGTAATCGGGGTTTCTACCTTTGAAACATATATCTCTTCTGAGCCCCATGATAACTCATTACTTTCACTACCCAATAATCCTCTTTCTAATTGCATCAACTTTTGGATATTATCAAAATCTCCTGTTAATGAAGAACCATTATCATGCTTTATTGTAAGGATTAATTGACCTCCTTGATCATCACCTGTAATTGATTCTGATTCTATTCTGTCAAGTGCTTCATCTTCAAAAATAACACCCGTATTTAGTACCAATTCAGGGGGATAAGCGACAAACAAAATAGAACATATCGCAAGACTTGTAATTATTCCAAAGCGTATGTTTCTCACCTCCATTGCGAGACCCACCTAAATTTGTGATCAGAATACTATGAAATCATTCCCATTTGTTCCAAGAACCTGTAGTGGGATCTTTCCACCACCAAGAATTGCTACCCTTTGGGTATTCTGCCACTTCATAACCATCTCGCATTTCTCCCTGCAGACTAGGTGGAGGGCCACTCGGTGCAGAGGAAACTTCTGGAACAAACTTGCTATATGCAGCCACATCTGATGCAAACATCTCTTCTTCGGCTTCAAACCAATCACTTTCTTGTGAACTATTTCTACGAACATATAGTAGTCCTAAAGTTGACAGTAATAATATTGCAAATCCTATACCACCAAGTGCCACTGGTGACATTCCAAGGAACACTTCATTTGATTCATCTGCCTCTACTTGTTTGTCATCTTCATTGGTTGAATCATCACCTGAATCATCACCTGAATCATCAGCATCATTCAATTGTGCATCAGAACAACCTACTGAATTTACACTAGCTCCATCCTCGGTAAATGGACACAAGTCCATACCGTCTAAGATTCCGTCATTATCTGCATCTGTAGTAATATCAGGATTATCAGGGATTGTTGGATTATCATCTTCATCATCTGGTATTCCATCATTATCATCATCACTATCTAAATCATCTGAGATACCATCGTTATCATTATCAGGGGCATCTTCAACTTCTGTTCCAGTTTCAGTAACTGTGAGTGTTAACTCTACAGCATTGTACATACCGCCAGAAACTCTAACCATCAAAGTTCCTTCTGGTAAAGTGAATGATGATTGGCCATTTTCATCGGTCAATGCGCTAAACAATGTAAGACCATCTTCTAGAACTACTACTGACAGTTGTTCAACTGGTGCTCCTGTTTCTAAATCGGAAGCTGTAACTAACAATACGTCTCCTTCAGACGGGTTATCTGGCATCAAATCTATTTCCAAATCACGCATTACTAATGGTTCAGGATTTGGTTCTGCGATTTGTGAACCAATAGCAGAATGAATTGTTGCTGAAGAACCTGTGCCAGTCTGAACTATCCCCAATACAGTATAATTACTGACAGGAGATGCTAGAGATGGTAAAGAAAGATCCGCACTAGAGCCTATCCCCCATGCTATTGATTTTACATTACTAAAGAATTCATCAAACAACTCAAATTCTTCATCATCAGTTATAGGATCATCATCACAATTTCTCTCGTAGACTGAGTCTCCAAAGTACCAGCCCCATGATGAGTTCATATCAGTACCTGTATCCAAGAAATATTCAGTTTCGTCTTCAAGATCGAATGTTGCCCTAACTCTTGTCGATTCGTATTCTGGAACATCCCAATCCTCAACTGGAGTTATCGTGTTTCCTTCACTATCGGTTACTATTACATTTGAATAATCAATAAGTGTATCGACAACTGTAAAATCATTCTCAGGAACTAACCTTAAACTAATTTCATAATTTAAATCATCACCCATCCAATCTGTGTATTGAATTGTTACATCTTCACATATTCGATTTGAGGCTTTATCATATTCAACCCAATCGGTATCGGGTTTCAAACCCTCTCCCCACAATAAGGAAGTAAAGGATGCAAAGTCAACTGTTGCAGGATCGAATCCATCCTTTGGAGCAGCAACTGCTAAAATTCTAGACGCTGTTCCATCTGTTAATGCCACATTTGATGTTTGACCTGGACCTAATTGCCCCATCACATCTAATTGTTCTGGATTATTCAATACGATCCCGATACTCAATGCATCAGGCATTAATTGTCCTTCATCGGAGTTAATTACAACCCCAACTAATGAAATTGGAGAGTCGAATCTAACTTCTTGGTAACGTGTAACATCTCCAGATTCAAATTCAATTTCGTAGGTTTCTTCTTTCGAAAAATCATCCCAATCAATATCAGGGAATGCAATATCGATATTCATAGGGAATACACCTAAAGTTGCAGTAAACTCATCAGATGTTATTCCGTTTGGGGTGATATCCAATAACTCAAGACCTGAAGAACTTGGATCAACAGTATAAACAGGGAGTCCTGCAAATGTTGTGACTGGTGTCAATGTACTTCCTCCAATTTCTACAGTACCCTCAGTTATTGCTACGAAATTCAATCCAAGGCCAGTCATTACTTCTCCGTTTGATAAAGTATGCTTGGATTGTACTATTGTTACATACGCACCAGGATGAGTAGGAGTTACTGTTAAACTAGCAACACCATTTGAATCTGCAGTCATTATTTGTTCAGTAACTACTTCAACAGGACCTCCTGTAATGAAATTATCAATCAGTACCGGGGTTGGCATTGAACTTTCTTCTGAGTCAAGCCAACACTGAGTTCCTCCAAGCCATCCAGTCCAATATCCTCCTTCATCAGATTCAGAATCTTCTTGCCAGAACCCCATATCTGTATGGTATCTCAGGTTATCATTATGCTCATGGCCAAATTCATCTTCATATTGTACTTCAATATAATATTCTCCAGAATCGCTATACTCATGGTGTAGCCATCCACTTGGATCCTCTTCCCAATCATTTACTGCAAACTCACCATCGGGCGTACCATCACCCCAACTGACACTTACAGTCGAGAGTTCAGGTTTCCAAAATCGTTCACCTTCATCAGCTTCAAAAGTACGGTAATTATATCCAACATGCACATTGTTACCATCTGCGCTTCCTTCAGTAGCAGCACAACCAAGACTACCAGGAAGAGGGATTTGTTTCATTTCAGTAAATTCAATACCCTCAGTAGTAGATCCGGAAATAACTAAATCTACAAGTCCCCTTTCTGAAGGAAGATAGTTACTAGCATCCCAAGAATAACCGGAATCTGAAATTTCTATTGTCTCAAAACCATAGGCTTGAGGATGATTATTATCATCGTCATTATATGATCCATATTCCATCAATTGGATATTAATATCACCATCAAGATCATCACCTGAATAAGTACCCTGTAATGTATCTGGGTAAGAAATCTCCAATTCAAATTCGCCATTAGGTGAAAGTGAATTTACAGCAGATTCTCCTAGTTGTGGAGAGATTCTAATAACTGCCATATCAGTTTCAACATTTCCAATTTCCCCTGCTGAATCATATGTTTGAGAAGTAACTGTGAATGATTGACCAACAGTTCCTGTTTCATCTTGATCAACTAGTACACCGAGTGCAGATACCATGAAAATCTCATCATTATTT
>MDSZ01215968.1_pt1 | contig 11360 bp, 8 predicted proteins | sample 811201 | NCBI WGS metagenome assembly MDSZ01 (sample SAMN05326647, study PRJNA326480) | marine metagenome | isolation source: seawater | place: Indian Ocean: North | collected 2010 | reverse complement strand
TGACCTCAAAGTCAGAATCTCACCCAGTTATCGCCTCTTGTTGGCGCAGAGGTGGGCTTGACGGGTATATTGGCGAGCGAAGTCACTGATTCAGGCTTTCCTCTATTTTGGCGAAGCTTTTGACGACAATATTTGTCCAATCTGTCCGACCACCGAAGATAATATTCCGGCTATATGGTCTTACGTGGATTCAAATGAATTCCACGACGCAGTTCGCGCTGTCGATCAAGCGCTGAAAGTTACTGCTGCTACGATCACCAAAGTCCCCTTCGATGTTAATCGCTGGGCCAAAGTTGCCGAAGAACGTTACCCGAAAGGCCTACCCAAGCCTTACACTGACGACCCAACCCAATGGATCTTCCACGGCCATCCCTGCGGTTCAGTTGTTTGGGGCGAAGAACAAAAGTGGACAGTCGTAGGCCCACTCCGCACCGACGACACAGTCCTGCAAATCGCCGTTGCCCGCCTGCTCGGCTACCGCTGGCCCGCCGAGCTGGATGCCAACATGGAGCTGGCCGATGAGCAGCGTGAATGGGTGAAGCGCTGCGAGGCATTGCTACCCTTCGCCGATGAAGACGGCATTGTCTGTATTCCCCCGGTGCGCGGTGAGGCCTCGGCAGCCGACCGTCTGCTGAACCTGCTGGCCGCTGCCTACGGCGATGCCTGGTCCACCGATGTTCTGGCAGAACTTCTCAAGAGTGCCGGCCACGCCGGCAAAACACTGGAAACCTGGCTGCGGGACAAGTTCTTCACCCAGCACTGCAAACTCTTCCAGAACCGCCCCTTTATCTGGCACATCTGGGACGGCCTGCCGGATGGTTTCTCGGCCCTGGTCAACTACCACAAACTGGGCCGCAAGAACCTGGAAACGCTTATCTACACCTACCTGGGTGACTGGATCGGCCGCCAGAAGCAGGACAAAAACAACGGCATCGACGGTGCCGAAGAACGCCTCGCCGCTGCGGAAGCCCTGAAGAAAAAGCTGGAGCAGATCCTCGAAGGCGAAGCCCCCTACGACATCTTCGTGCGCTGGAAACCCATCGAACAACAGCCGATTGGCTGGGAACCAGACCTAAACGACGGCGTGCGCCTCAACATCCGCCCCTTCATGACCGTCGCGGATGTGAAAAAGAAAGGCGCCGGCATCCTGCGCGACAAACCCAACATCAAATGGACCAAGGACCGTGGCAAAGATGTGGAATCCGCGCCCTGGTACCAGACCTTTGGTGGCGAGCGGATTAACGATCATCATCTGAGCTTGGCAGAAAAACAGGCAGCGCGAGAACAAAACAACAAAACGAAGGGAGTCTGACATGGCAAAAAAGATCAGTGGTGCGGAGTATCCGTTAGCCAAAATTTTCAGCTCAGAGTTCGAGTATGTCATCCCTTCTTACCAGCGCCCTTATGCCTGGACGGTAGATCAGGCATCGGAGCTGTTTGATGATTTGTATGATTTCTACCGCTCTGAACTCGATGAAGGGTACTTTCTCGGTAGTATCGTACTGATCAAGGAGGAGGGGAAACCGGCGGCTGAGGTAATTGATGGCCAACAACGGCTGACAACGCTGACTATTCTGCTGGCCGCGTTGGCAGCTCGCTCCGCCCCAGACGATAGAGCCTTGCTCAAGAACTATATTGTCGAGGCAGGCAACAAATTTGAGCAGTTAGCCGCAAAACCGCGCCTTACGCTTCGTGAGCGGGATAAAGAATTTTTTGCCAAGTACGTGCAAACGCTTCAGTTCAATGAGCTGTTGGACCTCAATTCCGAGTCTCTTCAGAACGAATCCCGGAAAAACATTCAGGCTAATGCCCGGCTTCTGCTGAGCCGGATCGACCGGTCCTTTGGTGACAATATGTCATCACTTGAGGGGTTTGTTGGTTTCTTGCTGCAGCGTTGTTTCCTGGTAGCAGTCTCTACTCCCAGTCAGCAGTCAGCATTTCGCGTTTTCTCCGTGATGAACAGTCGCGGCCTTGATCTGCAGCCTACCGATATCATCAAAGCGGACATCATTGGCGCGATTGAATCATCGGAGGAGCAGGAGCTCTACAACGAGAAATGGGAAGACATGGAAGTTGAACTTGGCCGTTCTGGCTTCAATGACTTATTCGCCTACGTTCGAATGGTCTACGCCCGTGAAAAAGCCAAGAAAGCTCTGTTAGAGGAGTTTCGACAGCACGTTTTATCCCAGGTGTCTTCACCTAAAGCTTTGGTGGATGATGTGTTGGAGCCCTATGCAGAAGCCTTGTCGATTCTGCGTTCAGCAAGCTACCAGGCAGAGGTGGATGCTCGAAAGATTAATACCTACCTGCGCTGGCTGAACCGAATCGATAACTCTGACTGGGTGCCAGCGGCCATGCTCTTTTTGTCCCAACAAAAGAACAGGCCCGACTACGTTCTATGGTTTATGGAGAAGCTTGAGCGGCTTGCTGCCTGTCTGCACCTGACCGCGAAGAATGTGAATGAACGGATCGAGCGCTATTCCACTGTGATCTCAGAACTAATGGGAGATCACAACGCGGATAACCCTGTGCAGGCGGTTTTGCTGACTGAGGGTGAAAAGCAGGAAATGAGAAAAGTCCTGGATGGGGATATCTACACGCTCACAGCTCGAAGGAGGAATTATCTGATTCTCCGTTTGGACTCGTTTTTGTCGGATGGTGCGGCCAGCTACGATGCGAGCCTCTTAACCATTGAGCATGTTCTGCCACAAACAGTAAGTGAAGAGAGCCAGTGGAAAACAGATTGGCCAGACGCTCAGGCAAGGGAAGCTTGGGTTCACCGCTTGGCGAATCTGGTTCCCCTGAATAAACGACGCAATTCTCAGGCTCAGAATTACGACTTTGACCGAAAAAAAGATGCCTACTTCCGTGGGCGGTCGGGCGTTAGCTCTTATACGTTGACGACCCAGGTGCTCAACGAAAAAGAATGGACTCCCGAGATCGTATCGAACAGGCAAAAAGAGCTTCTAGGGCTTCTTGAAGAGAAGTGGGAGCTGGGAGCGTGTTAAGGCCTAACCAAGACTGGAGTAGTGCTGTATGAGAGTTCTGGACCATCTCCTGCAGGCCATTCGTGATGCCGGCATCTACAACCCGGATATCCAGGTGGCCCCCGCCTGCATTCTGTGGCCAGACCGTGATCGCCAGTGGGAAGCCGTAATTCCTGTACTGCAAGCCGAACTACCCGAGTTGATGGTGCTGGGTGATTACGCCCCGGAAAAACGTACCGGCCCGGCAATCTGGCTTCGGTATGCCATTGCCGGTTTTGCGGAAGATGTTGAGTTACCGGAAGGCAAAGTACCGATTTTGTATCTCCCCGGTGTTAGCCGCCAGGATTTGCGGGCGGTGGAGAGCTGCCCGGATCAGTTGAAGCCTCTGGCAGAGCTGCAGTACCGGGGCGTGATCTGGTCTCAGGTGAATGCCAAGGACTGGACCATTCTGGCCTATCTGAAGTCCGACCAGGGCGGCCTGGGCTTGGATGTCGCCCAGGACAGCGAAAGCCGCCATGCGATGCAGTTGGCGCTGTACCGTTTGCTGGATGAGGAAGTTGAGCTACTTAAGGGCAAACGGCTGGATAAAGACTACTTCAATACCCTGTTGACCGGTGGTGACCCCACCCGGGATCTGTTGTTGTGGCTGGACCAGGGTGAAGCATTTCAGGCTGCCCGGGGCGAGAACGAATGGCAGGCCTTTGTGTCGGTGTGTCAGTCCCAGCTGGCGTTCAATCCTCAGCAGGACGGTATTCTGGCCGGATGTAACAAACTGGCCAACCACGAAGGCCCCTGGCAAGCGGTGTGGGAGCGGTTTTGCGAAGCGCCTAATCGTTATCCACACATCCCGGACCAGATCCGCAAGTGCCAGCCGCCGGCTTTCGACTTGTTCGCTGATGAATCCGTGGCCGGTGGCTGGCCGCAGTGGAACCAAAGCCAGGAAGAGCATTTACGCCGGGATCTGCTGGCATTGAGCAATATGCCCGCTCACAAGGCCATAGCGCAGCTTAAAGAGCTGGAGCAAATCCACGGTGGCCGCCGTTCACTGGTATGGGCTGAGTTGGGCGAGGCATCCCTGGCCTTGGCACTGAAGCACCTGGCGACCATGGCAGAACACGCGAAAACGGCTCTTGCCGCCGGCACGGTTACCGATCTTGCCAATGGCTATGCCAGTACTGGCTGGAAGGTGGATGACAGCGTGATGCGCGCGCTGGCTGAAGTAATCAGCAACGATGACCTGAACGCAGTGACCACAGCCATTCGGTCTGTTTATCTGCCCTGGATGGAAGATTCGGCCCGCTATCTGCAAAAGCATGTGGATGGGGCCAGTTATCCCGGCGGTTCTCATGAGAATGCTCCGCAATTCCCCGCTGAACAGGGCGATTGCGTGCTGTTTGTGGATGGTTTGCGTTTTGATACCGGTAAACGTCTGGTTGAACGCCTGGAAGCCGCAGGCCTGGAGATCTCTGAAACTCCTGTGTGGACGGCGCTGCCCAGTGTTACGGCAACGGGCAAGGTGGCTGTGTCTCCGGTACGGGACAAGATCAAAGGTGACGACGCCAGCGCTGATTTCGAACCCGCTGTGGCCGAGACAGGCCAGTCTCTGAAGGGTGGCTATCACCACAAGAAGCTGTTGAAAGAGGCTGGCTGGCGTGTTCTGGACCGCACGGACAATGGTGATGGCCAGGGCTTTGCCTGGTGCGAGTTCGGCGATATCGACCATGAAGGCCACGACCGGGGCTGGAAGCTGGCCAAACACCTGGACAACCTGCTGCAGGAGGTTCAAACCCGGATTACCGAATTACTGGCTGCCGGCTGGAAGCGGGTTCGGGTGGTGACCGACCATGGTTGGCTATTGCTGCCCGGAGGCTTGCCCAAAACCCAGTTGCCAAGCGTACTCGCCGACAGCAAATGGGGCCGCTGCGCTGCGCTCAAGCCCGGTGCAGACACCCAGGAGCGGGTGTTTCCCTGGTATTGGAACCCGAGCCATTATTTCGCATTGGCCGATGGTGTCAGCTGTTACAAGAATGGTGAGGAGTACGCCCACGGCGGTTTGAGCCTGCAGGAGTGCCTGACCTTGCAGTTGGTTGTAACGGGTGGTGCGGGCACTCAGGCAGCGATTGAGTTCACCGATCTGGTTTGGAAGGGGCTTCGCTGCACGGTAGCTGTGGAAGGTCAGTACAAAGGCCTGACTCTGGATATTCGTACCCGTGCCGGGGAAGCATCCAGCAGTGTCGTGCTGGGCACCAAGCCGTTGAAGGAAGACGGCAGAGCATCGGTAGTGGTGGAAGACGAAGACATGGAAGGCCAGAACGCCGTGGTGGTGTTGCTGGACGATAACGGGGCTCTGATAGCCCAGACCGACACAAGGATTGGTGGGGGAGATGTGTGATGGTATTGGATGACATTGATAACAAAGCGGTAGCCGCACTGGATGGCTACCTGGTGCGTAAAGACCTGGTGCGAACCTTCAGCCGCCAGTTTCCGGTGCCTACCTACGTGGTGGAGTTTCTGCTGGGGCGCTACTGCGCAAGCACCGACCAGGAAGAAATCGATGAAGGGCTGGAGATTGTTCAGCGACAGCTCAAATCCCGCACGGTAAAGGCGGGTGAAGAGGAGTTGTTCAAGGCCCGGGCCAGGGAGAACGGTGAGGTCAAAATCATTGATCTGATTACCGCTCGCCTGGATGCAAAGACCGATAGTTACATCGCAACACTGCCCAGCCTTCGCCTGACGGATGTTCGTATCTCATCAGAGTTGGTGAATGAGCATGAGCGCATGCTCACCGGTGGCTTCTACGCCGAGATCACCCTGAACTACGATGCCGCCATTGCCCAGGAAAACAAAGGTCGGCCATTTGGCGTGGAGTCTTTGCGGGAGATTCAACTCTCCAAGCGGGATGTGCTGGATAGCCTGGCCGAGGCTCGGAAAGCCTTTACCACGGATGAATGGAAAGCCTTCCTGCTGCGTTCTACCGGTATCGAGATTGAAGGCCTGTCTGAGCGGCAGGTCGATGCCATGCTGTTGCGCATGGTGCCGTTTGTTGAGCGCAACTATAACCTGGTGGAGCTTGGTCCCCGTGGCACCGGTAAGAGTCATCTGTTCCAGCAGGTGTCTCCCTACGCCCATTTGATTTCAGGCGGCAAAGCAACCGTCGCCAAAATGTTTGTGAATAACTCGAACGGCCAGCGAGGTTTGGTCTGTCAGTACGATGTTGTCTGCTTCGATGAAGTCTCCGGTATCTCTTTCGACCAGAAAGACGGCGTGAACATCATGAAGGGCTATATGGAGTCCGGGGAGTTCAGTCGTGGCAAGGAGAACATCCGTGCGGACGGCAGTATTGTGTTGGTGGGTAACTTCGATGTGGATGTGGAGCACCAGCAGCGTATAGGCCACTTGTTTGGCCCTATGCCGCCGGAGATGAAGGACGATACCGCCTTCATGGATCGTATTCATGCTTTCTTGCCAGGTTGGGATGTGCCCAAAGTCAGCAAGGAGCTGCTGACCAATCATTTTGGTCTGGTGAGTGACTTCCTTTCCGAGTGCTGGAGCCAGCTTCGCAACCAGAGCCGGCTCAGTGTGATTCAAAATCGCGTGTTCTTCGGTGGTGCTTTGTCCGGACGGGACACCAATGCGGTGAACAAGACTATCAGTGGCTTGCTGAAGCTGCTGTACCCGGGAGAGGCCCAGATTCCGGACGAAGACATTGAATGGGCGGTACGCATCGCCATGGAAGCCCGGCGCCGAGTGAAAGAGCAGCAGAAACGTATTGGCGCGGCAGAGTTCCGGAATACCCATTTCAGCTATGTGATGGGTGAAGACGGTGTGGAAAAGTTCGTTTCCACTCCGGAGTTGCACAGTGAAAACAGCATTGGTGACGACCCGCTGGAACCTGGCCAGGTCTGGTCTATCTCCCCGGGGACCGGAGAAGAACACCCCGGCCTTTACCGTATTGAGGTGAACGAAGGCCCGGGTTCCGGTGTGAAGGTGCTGAATAAACCCGTGCCACCGGCCTTCAAGGAAAGCATTGGCTACGCCGAGCAGAACCTGTACGCCCGATCTGCCCAACTGGTCGGCGACAAAGATCCTCGCCAACACGAATTCACCGTGCAGCTGCGAGCCTTCGACGCTTCCAAATCCGGCGCCAAGCTCGGTATGGCCTCATTGATTGCCCTCAGCACCGCTTTGCTCAAGAAAAGCGTTCGAGGCGGCCTGATTATTGTGGGTGAGATCAACCTGGGCGGTTCGGTAGAGCCAGTGCATAACCCGGTGACCATTGCCGAGATCGCGGTAGAGAAGGGGGCAACGGCCTTGCTGATGCCCGTTGCCTGCCGCCGGCAGTTGTTTGATTTGTCGGACGAGATGGCAACCAAGATTGATATTCAGTTTTACTCTGATGCCCGGGATGCGTTGATTAAGGCGATGGTGGAGTAGGGGGCTCTAAGTAACAAACTTCAGGGTTGTCTTGTCGTACCAAAAGATACTGTTTTCTCAAAGGATTTATGGATGAAGGCCTCCGAAGCCAAATTGCTCGATTTTCTGAAAAAGTCGCCTCAGTTCGTTATCCCCATCTATCAGCGAACGTACTCTTGGACAGAGCAACAATGCCGACAGTTGTGGGAAGACATTATTCGAGCAGGGATGAGCAATGATATCTCAGCACATTTTATTGGCTCTGTTGTTTACATCGAGAAAGGGATGTATTCGGTAACCAGCCAATCATCGTTGCTTGTGATTGATGGCCAACAGCGGCTTACGACAGCAATGCTGATATTGGAAGCTCTGGCTCGTCATCTTGGTGATAACGAGCCGCTGGAAGGGTTTTCGGCTAAAAACATTAGGAACTTTTACCTTCTGGATCCCAGAGAGGACGGGGATAAACGCTTCAAGCTGTTGTTGACACAAACAGACAAAGATAGCTTGCTGGCATTGGTGACACAGAAGCCATTACCCGATGAGGGTTCCCTCCGGATTCACGAGAATTTTGAGTTCTTCGACCGCCAGATCAAGCAGTTGAATGGCCAGCTGGAGATTCTTTGCCGTGGCCTTTCTAAGTTGATCATTGTGGATATTGCGTTGAGCCGGGATCAAGACAACCCACAGCTCATCTTTGAGAGCATGAACTCAACTGGCAAGGCACTCAGTCAGGCGGATCTGATTCGAAACTTTGTGCTTATGGGGCTGGAGCCTGAGCACCAGTCTAGCCTCTATCAGGATCATTGGCGGCCAATGGAGGTGGCATTCGGACAGGAAGGTTATGGTGTTTACTTTGATAGCTTCATGCGCCATTACCTGACGGTTAAAACCGGTGAGATTCCACGGATAGATGAGGTGTACGAAGCTTTCAAGCAACATTCACGTCGCGCCGAAGTGGCGAGTGCTGGTGTTGATTCACTGGTTGCAGAAATACATGCTTTCGCCCGGTATTTTTGTGCGATGGCGTTGGGCAGAGAAACTGACAAACAGCTTGGAATGGCATTTAAGGATCTGCGAGAGCTGAAAGTCGATGTGGCCTATCCATTCCTGTTGGAGCTATACCATGATTACCAACATGGCACTTTGTCCCGAGAGGATTTTTATAGTGCTGTTCGGCTGATCGAGGCTTATGTGTTCCGTCGTGCCGTTTGTGCCATCCCTACAAACTCACTGAACAAGACCTTTGCCACCTTTCACAAATCATTGCACAAGAACCGTTACCTGGAGAGCATCAAGGCTCACCTGCTCGGTTTGAGGTCATACCGGCGTTTTCCGAATGACGAAGAGTTCAAAAGGGAACTGGCAGTACGCGATCTCTATAATTTCCGCAGTCGGAGTTACTGGTTACGCCGCCTGGAGAATTTCGAGCGCAAGGAACGCGTTCCGGTCGACGAATACACGATCGAACACATCATGCCGCAGAATGAGAACCTCTCAGCTCAGTGGCGTACTGATTTGGGTGCGGAATGGCAAAGAGTACATGAAACGTGGCTGCACACGCTTGGCAATCTGACCCTGACTGGATACAACTCGGAATACAGTGACCGACCCTTTGCTGAAAAGCGCAATATGAATGGGGGCTTCAAGCAAAGCCCGTTGCGCCTGAATGAAGGTTTGGGCAGTGTCGAATGCTGGAATGAGTCCGCCATAAAGAACAGGGCGAAACGGCTGGCTAACCTGGCAGTTCAGGTGTGGGCGGCACCCTCATTGCCAGAGGAAGTGCTCGAAACTTACCGTAGCACTTCAACCAAGGCAGTGCCTTATAGCCTTGAGGATCATCCGCATCTGACTCAAGGCGCACCAATGCGCCCTCTGTTTGAGTTGCTCAGAAAGGAGGTAATGGCACTGGACCCGAGCGTGACAGAGGAGGTTCTCAAGCTTTATGTTGCCTTCAAAGCCGAGTCAAACTTTGTCGATGTTGTTCCTCAAAAATCTCGTTTGCGCTTATCCCTGAATCTGCCATTCCATGAGTTGAATGATCCAAAAGGTATAGCCCGAGATGTCACTAACCTCGGTCGATGGGGAAATGGTGACGTAGAGATTGGCTTTTCGGACAGCGCTGATCTGCCTTATGTGATGGGGCTTATCCGACAGGCATTTGAACAACAGATGGGTAACGGGTAATTGGAAGTTAGGGAAGACCAGGAATGAAAGGAACAGTAAAAACATACCTGCCAGAGAAGCGGTATGGTTTCATCAAAGGTGATGACGGTAAAGACTATTTTTTTCACCAGGACGAATTCAGGAACAAGGAACACATTCCGAATATCTGCGAAGAAGCCATCGTCGACTTTGACCAACAAGCAACACCGAAGGGCTATAAGGCAAGAAACTGTGCGTTGGTAGATCCCTCTGAGGTGTTTACCTACGTGACCCCTGACGAGTTTATGACTTCCAAATCCAGCGACGTGCGTGGGTGGGAGATTATGGAACGCAGTAATTGGGTTGTGCATGGGTCTTCCAGGCACTCACCGGAGCAAGCAAAGAAGGATCTTGTCGACAGTGCAGAGCAGATCGGTTCGAATGGAATTGTCGATGTGGAGTATTACAAAACCACTGGGTCTGAATCGGGAACGGGCAGCGGCACGCACCATTTCACCATCCATAATTTTCGTGGTCGCGCGGTAATGCTTGGGAAGCGCAATTCCCGAGGCAAGTATCAGGCCGATGACTTGAAGGGCGTTAACGAACGGGCTGAAGTTCTGAAGGCTCAGCTGGTGAAGAAAACCGAAGCTAGCGAATTGAAACAATATGCTGTCTGGTTTGCTGTCATGGTCGCTTCGTGGTTCGCATGGGAAGAGGTGCCATTTTTGATCATTGGCTTTGTTCTTTTAGGGATGATTTTTGGGCATTCAGCTAACTACGATGCATGGCTGGAGAAGGCCTGACTCGCCCCCCCCCCTTAGGAGCTTTGGTTTGAGCCTTTGTTGAATGTTTTTTCTGCCCAGTGTTGCAGTCGGTCTGCGTGATAGTACGTGATACCGCATGTGGCTAGTACCACTAATACAAAGCTGATAACACCCATCAGTGTTGCAGATAAATCAATCATGGCGTGGTCTCCTTCTGTTGTGTGGTTGGAACACAGCTCCCATCAGGCAGCCTCGGACTGCCTTTGCTCTTTTGCGACAGAGGCAATCAGGTGCCTGGAGCATCCCAGTATGTCCTGAATCTCGCTATAGCTGTGGCCAGTGCGCAACAGACTGGCTACGTGCTGACGGCGTTTGATGTCTGGCTGCCGCCCCCGATATTTGCCTTCGGCCCTGGCTTTACCTATCCCCTGGGACTGACGCCGGCGGCGATCCTCGTAATCTTTACGGGCCACGGCGGCCAGCATATCCAGCATCATCGAGTTCACAGCTTGCAGGATGGAATCAGTAAAGCCGGTTTCATCTTTCCGATCCAGGGCCAGCCAGCTTGTGGGTAGTTCCGGTGAAACAATTGAAAGCCGTTTGGCGTTCAACTTTTGTTTCAGGGTATCCCAATCTTTCTGTTTCAGGCGGGCAAGACGGTCAATCTGTTCCACCAGAACAATATCGCCCTCACCAGACTCGGCAATCAACCTCATCAATTCAGGCCGGTGCAATGTGGCCCCGGACACATTCTCAGTATAGAAAGCTGCAATCCGGTGGCCGTGCTGTTCGGCAAATTGCACCAAAGATTCTTTAGCCCGATCGGCATTCTGTTCCTGGGTTGATGCTCTCAGGTAGGCTCGGATAAACATTGTACTTCCTCAGTCTGCTATAGATGGTTCCGTGAGGCCGGTCTGTTTTAGATGGTTTGAGGTGGACCCAATCAGTTGGACAACCTGATGGTGTCCCTAACCCGGATTTCTCATAGGTCCCCGGCAAGTCTCGCAGACTGTGCAGGTTACCGCCATTACCGCTCATTTGCGGCCGA
>MDSZ01059257.1_pt1 | contig 11362 bp, 7 predicted proteins | sample 811201 | NCBI WGS metagenome assembly MDSZ01 (sample SAMN05326647, study PRJNA326480) | marine metagenome | isolation source: seawater | place: Indian Ocean: North | collected 2010 | reverse complement strand
TTTTGTTGTGTGCCTTCTTTTTTTCTGTTTTGTTGTGGGGTCCAGACAGAAGACCAATTTTTTCCCCTCTTTGTGTGTGGGGTACATTTAGGGTATCACATGTACTCTTTTTTCTTCTTTTTTTTTTGTTTGTTTGTTTTTTTCTTCCCCTCTTTTTTGGAAAGTGTTTCAAAAAAAATCATCGTGCGTAAAAAATACGCGCGCTTTTTTTGGAGAGAGAGAGATACAAAGCACCCAAATACAGATATAAAAACGAGAAGGTGCGCGCTTTCGAAGAAGACGACGACGACGACGACGACTCTCGGTTTTTCTTCTTCTTCGGTTTCTTCTCCAAGCGTCGAGCGATGATGATGAAACATTGGAATAGGAATCTGAGATCGTTCCGAACGATCGCGGACGAGAAAACAGTGTACCTGAGCTCGAGCGCACTTTGTCTTTTTTTTCTCCTCTTGTTTTTCGTTCGTAAAAATCGCGCGAGTAAAAAGGAGAGAGGAAAAGAAGAAGACGCGCGCGCGCGCGCGCTATGGGTTCTTCTTCGGCTTCTCGACGTCGAGCGATGATGGAGAAAGATCGTGCATATCTGAGGTCGTTCCGAAGGCGTCGTCGGAACGGTCGCGGATGACAAAAGCTTGCCTTTCTGAGCTCGTCGGTCTCTCTTTTCGTTTTTGTATCGCAAATAAGAGAAGAAGGAAAAGAAGGCACGCGCGCGCGCGCTATGGGTTCTTCTTCGGCTTCTCGACGTCGAGCGATGATGACGAAAGCGAATAAGTCTTTGAGATCGGTCCGAAGGCGTCGTCGGAACGATCGCGGATGACAAAAGATCGTGTGTCTGAGCTCGTCGGTCTCTCTTTTCGTTTTTGTATCGCAAATAAGAGAAGAAGGAAAAGAAGGCACACGCGCGCGCGCTATGGGTTCTTCTTCGGCTTCTCGACGTCGAGCGATGATGGAGTAAAATGTGAAAAAGGTATCTGAGGTCGTTCCGAAGGCGTCGTCGGAACGGTCGCGGATGATAAAACCGCCTGTGTGTTCTGAGCTCGTCGGTCTTGCGGTCGCAAAAAGTTCTTTTCTCTTCGTTTCGTTCGCGCGTCTCTGAGTCTCGTTGCGTTCGTCTTTTTCTCCTCGTGGCGATGATGATGAAGAAGAAGCACCAGTAGTTGTTCTCTGATGAACTAAACGTGATTGACACGACTGTATCCCTCATTCTTGGCCAAACGGTAGATATTTCGAGTATCAGTACTACTGACCCGTCCGATTCTCTTTTCTCCCTCCCATCTCTTCAGATATAGGTTTAAAAACAATGTCGTCGTCGTCGTTGAGTTATCGCCCGATTGCAAACGCCACTCCACTTGGACTTCTCGCGTTTGGTACCACAACTGCTATTCTGTCTGCTGGTTTGTGTACAATCGCAGAAAATGATAGGAACGCGGCGTTGACAGTAGGTTTTGCGTTCGGTTTCGGAGGCGTCGTACAATTTCTCGCCGGTATCATCGAGTTCGTACGAAACAACGAGTTCTCGGCAACCGCTTTCTGCGTGTACGGCGGGTTTTGGCTCTCCTATGGCATTTGGAAAATCATGGAAACCACTGGTGTCTTTATCCCAGAGCGAAATAGTTTGTCCTACTACGCCGCCGCGTGGGCCATCGTCACGTTCATCTTACTCATTCAAACGTTTAAAATCAACATGTCCATCGCGTTACTCTTCGCCAACCTCACGTTCTTCTTCGTCCTCCTCTCCGCGGCGGAACAAACGAGCTCAGATTCGTTTCTCATGAAGTTCACGGGGGGCTGGGGCATCTGGACTGCTCTGTCTGCGGCTTACGCCGCTGCTGCTGAGCTCACCAATACCACGTATGAAAAAGAAGTCTTGCCGATGGGCAACTTTGGCGAAGTCGACTACGGCATTGCGAGTCCCGGTAAAGGCGAGTCCGTCGTGAAGAAATCGGAAGCGCCGACTGAGGGTGGGAACATCGCGTGACTGTTACGGATTCCCGTTTCTAAAACCCTTCCTTTTTCCTGGAGAATCGTTTGAGCGAAGGAAAGAGAGAGAAAGAGAGAGAGAGAGAAAGAGAGAGAGAGAGAAAGAGAGAGAGAGAGACGCTCGCGCATATCGAGCGAATATTTTTGTATCTGGAGAGACAAGAAGTCGATTTTATCCACGTTTTACCTCATTAAGTTTAATATTCTGAGGTCGCTGCGTATCTATCGCACCCGCACGTCTACCCAGAACAAATCGCCAACAATGCTCCGCGCGGCATCCATGCACGCTCCCGTCACCTCCACCTCTTTCTCATCTCGCCGCTCGATGACGCAATCGGCCGTGTTACCCTCGAGAAGAAGGACTCAACACGTTTCTTCGTTCGGGAAAAATCGATCGAATTCCACTAACAAAAAGAACAGCAACAAGAGAGGATCGTTACAAGTTTCCGCGGCAATCTTCGGCGTCGGCGCTCCAGAGGCGTTAGTCATCGGGGTCGTCTCTTTAGTCGTGTTCGGCCCGAAAGGTTTAGCCGATTTGGCGAAAGGTTTAGGGGAAACGTTACGAGCATTCAAACCTACGATTCAAGAGCTCCAACAAGTCTCTCAAGAATTTCAAGAGACGTTGTCGAACGAAGTCGGCATCGATGACATCACACAACCATTAGCGCCGCAAAAGAGAGTCACACCACCAACGGTTAGAGAGGTGAACGTGGAAGAGGAAGAGATGATTAATGAGATGAACGCGAACGTGAATATTGAGATGACGGAACAGGCGAAGGCGTCGCAAGCGATGGCAGAGTCGACGGACGTCGTGAGCGAAGATATGATCGAGGCATCGAAGAGAGCCGCGTGGGGTGGAGCCGTGCCGGGAGAGTTGAGCGCCACCGAAGAGCCGCAAGCTACTCCAGAGGTGGCGCAAGTTGCCGCGACAGAAGAACCGGTGATGCGAGTGATGGATTACACTCAACCACCGGCGCCCGCGGAAGAGGAAGAGGACAAATCCGAATAAAAAAACGAGCGAGCGGATAAACGGGCGTGCCGTATAATCGTATCATTTTTCATTAGAGAGCGTATTATTTTACCACGAGCACAATTCCACCATTCGTTTCCGTACCACGCGCAGCACCGCACGCACGCGTGCGCGCGCTCTCTCCCGAAACGGAGAGGGTGTTTTTCTCTCGCGCTTTTATTTTGTCTCCTCAAAGGCACTTTTAGAGTGGTCAACAGCGACATAAAAAACGCCAGACGACGCCGACGACGAAAAATCTGTCGACTTTGAAGAGCGAGAGAGAGAGTGTTTCTTTTCGGCATCGCGCACGCGTCCGCGCGGAAACGAGAGCAGAGGCAATGCCTCTCGCCTCTTCGTCTTCTCCGCGTCGCAAACACCATCACCGAGGGGGCCAACACGTTCCAACGATGAGCGTTCAATTAAGCGGGGAAGAGAATTCTTTCAAGGAGACCAAGAGCAACTTCCACACCGCTCGAGAAACGAACAACGATTATTACAAATCGGACGTCTCGGAATGCTCCGAGTCGGAGTCGGAAGAAGAAGAGGAGGCGCTCAACGAAGATTTAGACGCAATCGCGAACAACAAAAACGATGAAATCGCCAAATTGTTCCAGTTAACAGTTCGAATGAGCACTCAAATTGTGAGTTCGACGCACCGGCGAAAGTTGCGAAACTACCGAAACTGTTTTACAGGAAGAGTTGCCGTGCAATGGATGCTGGCAAATAAGATTAGGAATAACTTGCGAGAGTGCGTGGAATTAGGGAACACGCTTGTGAAACACAACATGATTGTGCCTTTGAAGCGGCGCGGCGGGTTTGCGAATAGGAGCTTTTTGTATAGGTATAACTTTGTGGACGAGAAGAATATAAAATCATCGCCGCAAGGGGGGGCGAAATATACTAACATAGGATTGTCGACGCAGCGGTTCGTGCAAATGAGCGTAAAGTTAGAGAAGATGGTGGAAGAGATGAAGAATTTGGCGAGTCAAACGGAAGATACGAAAAGCGGGTTGAGGTTTTTGGCGCGAGAGACGGCTGCGAATATGGAAAGAGCGGAAAGGATTATTTTAGCCATTCGGACGCAATTGCATTGGGCGCGATCTGCCGTCGTTGCGTTGGCGGTTGGGGTGCTGTTGATGGTGTTTCATCAGGGGAATATGTACACGAGCACGAATTCTACATTTGAATTTGGCTTGATGGCATTTATCTTATCGAGGACGTTGGAAGTGACGGCCATTGTCGCGCTTTTCGCGGCAATTGTGAGTTTGTTCTTGCAAGATGGTGGGGAAATGTTTTCGAATATGTTCATAGATTCGTCCGATTTGGAGAAGAGCAACGAAGAGACGAGTTTGAAGATGATGAGCTTCGGCGCGTTGGAAGAAGAAGAGTTGGACGACAATGACACGAAAGGAAAGAGATACAGAGCTAAAGATAGCGCCATTTCGCCATCAGCATTGGCAAACCCGAGCCTTCTTCGGCGCACGTCAAGCGTTATTTCAGTCGGTAACGTTAGTCAACGCTTATCGTCGAAATTGCGCCGAAGTAGCGTCGAGATGCAAAATAGCGCGTGCGAGGAGACGCGAACGATGCCGGAAGACTACGCCTCGCCGCCGCCAGGTAAGGAGGATGTCGAGTTTTGGAAACACTGTCGAAATGGAGATATTGGTGTCCGTTTATCGCCTCTGAATACGTTCCAACGACTCGTTGGAAATGCCGTCTCCGGGCGACAAAAAGAAACCGGAGACGTGCCGCTGCAAAGACCGTTTCACTTTGAATCGGAACTTTTCAGCGGTAAGTGCGTGTTTTACTTTCGCAACGTTCCGTCTGCGCCGGAAGAAGTCTTCAATGGAAAAGCGAGAAAAATACAAATTTGTATTCAAGGTAAATTTAAAGAACCTGTCCCGATTGATGATTTGATGTTTGGCCATTCCATGATTCGACCGATGGTTAATTTACCTTCGCGGTGGTTACTCGCGCTCGCCACGAGAGTGTGTCAAGCATTTGGCGCGAAATATGCCATGACTTTATCCTCACCATCCGCTACGCGTCCATTCATACGTGCGCCTTTAATATTAGCGGCCCAGACGATATGCGTTTCAAAGCCCGGCAAAGAGCCAGACGTCACCGGGGCGCCGATTGAAGATACGAGTCTGTTGGAGTACATGCCGAACGATTTAGGCCACGCGGAAAGGCGTAAGTACATTTCAAAATATCTCAAACAAGTCAAAACGGCGCAATCTAAGAAATCTTCGTCAGCTTCAACTGAACCGGTACCAGAAGTGCCCGTTTACGATACCGAGAACGTGTACACATTTTGCTTCTGGCAGGCGCAGATTGACTTTTCAAAGTACATTTGCGATTTAGGTATCGCACAGTTCAAATTATTTAAATTAGTCGACGGACAACCATTGGCCGCGAACTGCAGAGCGCGTGATGGGAGAGTGGCCTTTCGATTCGAGTTGTGGCATGCAAGCATTGTCGAAGCGGCCAGGAGGGCCTTCGATTACACTCGATACGAGAAATTGGAAAAGGCGCTTCTCGGGAAGAAACCGTTGGTGAGTCCGCAACCGTCGAAGCAGTGAAAAGATGGACGGTTTTAGTGCAAAATTATTAGATAGATACATGTGTATTGCGTACTGGTATGTATTTTTATGTACAAACAACAAATCGTGTTTTACAAGAATCGATCAGGTGCGCGTTCTCTCCCTAATTTCCATTTTCCAAGAAAATCGCTCCTCCTCTATTACTCTCCATCTCCACATTCCCATCAACATCCTCGCCTTCAACTCCGGTAACCAAGAACAAAAGCCTCCTCGCCAACCTTCTCGCCACTTCCTCGCTGCTCTTCTTCTTCTTTGCCGTGCAATTCTTCTCCCCTCCGAAACAAAACACGCAAAAAATAATAATCCCGACGCCGATGACGAAAGTCAGCAATATCAACTTCATCTTCAAATTATTCCACCACATGCGATTCCTCAACGCTCTCCCTTGCTTGTGGAAATTATCCGCCTGGAACCTCAACGCCTCCGTCTTATCTACCAGAACCTCGATCTTTTCTCCTCGATCCAAAACCTTCTCGATGTTATCCATCATGATTTCCTTTACCTCGCTGACTTGTTGCTGCACCGAAGCGACTTTCGTATTCCCGACGGCGCCGTTCTGCGCGCCGCCGCCGCCGCCGCCGCTCAACTGTTCCAATGCCATCGTTTCTTCCATCTCTTTCTTCAACGTTGGGCCGAACGTTCTGTCCAAACTGTGCGCGTTCGCGTTCTCTCCAACCGACCCCGCGAATTTTTGCGCGAAGATTCCTTTCACTTTCTCTAAGAACTGAAACGGCAGCTGTCGACCGCACGCGTCGTCCGCGACGACCAGGTAGGTGAACCCAGAATCCACCAAGTAATTAAACGTGTGTTTGTCCGCGTTGTACGTGAACTTGGCCGAGTCGGATTGCGGGACTTTCTCTAACGCCTGGTGTTGTTTCGTTGGATCGTTCGAGAGGTGGTGCGAGAGGTGAGCGGACGATGCGAGACGACGACGACGACGGGAGCGCGCACGCTCTTTTTTCGTGTCCGTTGTTCGACGGAAAGAAAAAATTCAAACGAGACGATGGAGAGACGTTGACGCGACAAAAACGACGACGCACCTGCGTGGCGATGGTAGAAAAGTTCCCGGAATACGCGGTGTACTCCGCCAAAATGGTCTTGGTGCGATCATTGCGCGTCGCGGCGACGAACGCGTATATGAGCGGCATGACACGTTGCGTCGCGCACAGAAAAAAAATGAGGACCAAGAGAAAGGCACCCCCCTCCCTCTTTTTCCCAACAAAGGCCGAAAGAAACTCTCTCGTAAAAATAGAGAGAATGATACGATGGGAGAGCGAAACGAATCTCAAAAGTACCACACTACACGAGTCAAACAAAAAGAAAAAGAACGGCGGCGGAGGAGGAAGAGGAGGATATGCGCATGGACAGACAGAAAAAAAAGAAAACACAACTCGTGGTCGTCGCGTTACTACTGTCTATTGACTCTACTTCTGGCGTTCCAATAGAGATCGACGTACCGTTCGCTCGGCGAGGTCCACGACCAGTCTTGACGCATGCCGGCGGACGGGAGGTCCATCTGATTCCATTTATCGCGATCGAAATAATCGCCCAAAGCGCGGTTGAGCGCGTATTCTATGTCTTGTTCGTGCTCACCGTCAAAATTGTAACCGTTGCAAGATTTGCCGTGGGAGGCGGCTCGAGCTGGGTCGAGTTGGACGTCGAAGACCGTGTCTCGTAGACCGCCGGTTCGGCGGACTAAAGGTACGGCGCCGTAACGCATGGCAATCATTTGCGTTAAGCCGCATGGTTCGAACATGGAAGGGACACAGAATATGTCGGCGCCAGCATAAATGAGGTGTGATAATGGCTCGTCGTAGGAGAAGAAGAAACCGCCATGACCCGGGTGTTGGGATTTCATCTCGTTGGCGAGGTTGGCGAAATCGTGAGCGATGCGATCGTCTGGGGCAGAGCCGAGAAGGACGAAGTAGGCACCCTTTTCGAGCGCGTATCGACAGGCCCTTTTAATCAAATGAACGCCTTTTTGCTCGGTTAAACGCGTCACGCACGCTACGATAGGTTTGGACTCGAAATCAGTCGCGTCCATGCGCATACGTTTGAGCAGTTCGAGTTTCGCTTCGCGTTTGCCTTCTTTACAGGTTTGCCAGTCGTATCGTAGTGGTAAGAATTCGTCATTATACGGATCCCAAATGTCATTATCGATACCGTTGCGAATACCTTTGAATTTTCCCGGTTCTCTTTCCTGAATGACATTAATTGATGGATGGTGTTTGATTTCCTCGGCGTAGGTTGGGGAGACGGTTGTGGCAAACGTGCACTCGATCATCGCGCGGCGAATGAGATCTTGACCGAACTGTAAATTGTGTATAGTTAGTGCCGTTGCGGTGGTTTCTGGTCTATCCGGGCTCCATATTGCAGGCGCAGTTTGCCAATCGTGAACGTGTATGACGTCTGGGAAACAGTTTGCGTGTTTCATATACGCGACACACGCATCGGAGAAGTACCCGAATCTAATGTGGTCATCGCCTCGGCCGTATATGCACCCGACCCGGAAGTGGCCGCATTCTGGATCAATAAATGTCACCTGGACACCTTCGACGAAACCTTGATAGATGTTGACGACGTCGTTGCCGTAATGGAATTGATCGACTTTACGCAGCCCTTCTATTTCTTTGTAATTCATGCAATCGTACTTTGGCACGTACACGTCCACGTGATGGCCTTGTTCTTGGACCGCTCTCGACAAAGCAGTGACGACGTCTCCTAACCCTCCAACTTTTGCAATGGGTGCCATTTCAACCGCTAGATGTGCTATATGTAACGTCGGCGCTACACCCGAAGCGCCAATAACGTCGCAATGGTACTCCACGCCTTCGTTATCATCCACGAAAATGCCGTTATCTTTAAACAAAAAATCAACGACGTGTGCATCGAGAGGCACATCGATGGTTGTTTCTAAAACACCACCGTTTATTCCCGCGCGCATATCTACTTTTTCCATCTTACATGGGTGGTTTTTCACGCGATTGAAGTTTATATCTACGTAAATGGCTCGAGCGAACGTCAAAGGCCCGCCATCCGGTCGATACCTAATTGTCACCTTCTCGCCAGCTTTAGGTCGCAAAGGATCCGTGTGAACGCGAAACTCGCCTCGAATAGAAGATATAGCTTTCTTCGCCAGCAAAGCTGCCTTGGCTCTCACCGCATTTTCCGCACATTTCCGCACAAACGTCAAGTCTTCCTCGTTTTTCTCTCTCCTCTTCTCTGCTAACAGTTTGTACTCGCGGTCGATTTGCGCCTCTCTCGAGTTATCTTCCACGATTCCGTCCGTTTCTGCCGCTGTTTCGATGTGATAATCTTTCCCATTGTTGTTATCAAAGTTGCCTTTTGAATCACCAACGACGAAATCGATCACCAACGCTTCGCTCGGAATATCCAACTCGAATTTCCACCAGTCGCACTTTTCTTGGTCGTGATTGGCGAGGGGAGAGTGGTCGTTTTTCATCGGCTGTAAATCCACTTTGATGGCGTGCTGAAGACTCCAGCCGTTGTATCCAATCATCGCAAACATGGATTTTACCTCTTCCAAGCTCGAGTTATCGTTCGGGAGTAACTGTTTTCGGTTATACAAAATGATCACTTTTGACCCGGCTAGGGGTCTCGAAACGCACGCATACACGTTTCGAACGCTCTCAAACGCGTTGTCAAACACCTTGCCGGAATCTTTCGCGGTCGTTCGCGCGTCGACTATTCGAACAGCTTCTATCATCATCGCTTCCGCGTGGTGATCGTAGAGCTTTTGATACGCGCGTTCGCCGGCGTCATTCGCTAAGGAGTCTAATTCATCCCCTACCGGGACGCCTTGGCGACGCAACTCTGTTTCATCGTCGTTGATGACGACACCTCTCGTCATCGGAGGTTGTGATGATGCCGAGACTGTGGCTGATGTTGCTACTGTTGCTGTTTCTTTTTGTGATGATATCAACAATTTATTATTCTTTTCCTGCTCGCCCGCGAGTGCCTGTTGCAACGTCTCCTGCTCTTCGATTGACTCCTCGAGCACGCGTTCCAACTCGATGATTTTCTTCAACAGCGTTTCGCGTTCGTCCATGAGTTCTCTTGTCTCTAAATCGAACTGCTCGGTCGTCGCTTTGAACACGTCGAATGTCGCCTTGGTTGTTTCTAACGATTCTTGCGCGGTTTCCAGCTTTAATTTTAAAGTCCCGATTTCCTTTTTCAAGGACGCGTTTTCGTCATCGAGCGCAGATAATTCCTCGATTACGGCGTCTTCATCGTTGAGTGTATTTTTGGCCATTTCCGCGCGCAATTGTTCAATCTCATTCTCTAAAGACTCGTTTAAGGCCTGCTTTTCTTTTAATCGCGTCACTTCGGACTCTAGCGCCACCATTTGACTCACTTTATCCTTTAAAACATTGATTTCCGCCGTCAATTGCGCGTTTTCGCGCATCTTCTTCTCCATGTCTCCGGACGCGTCCGCCTCCATTTGTTTCATTTTTAAGTTTTCGATGTCCTTTCTTAACGTTTCGTTCGCCTCTTTCTCTCGTTCAATCTCCGTCTCTAATTCTGTTCTCGTTTCCTCTGCTTCCGCTCTCGCAATATCCGCGTCTTTTTTCGAACTTTCAATCTCTTTCTTCAAACTGTCCATCTCTAACTGAAACCCTCTCTCGAGCACGAGAAATGCCTCGTTCTCCTTCTCCTCGCGAGCGTTCATCTCTTCGCGCATATTTTTCTCCTTCTCGCTGACCTCTCTGTGCATTGCGCTCAATTCCTCGCTCCTTTTCTGCATTTCCGTCTCCATCTCTTCGACTTTCGCGTCTAACAGTTTTACGTTTTCCTCCTTTTCCAAGAGTTCCGCTTCGATCGCTTTTACTCGCTCGTCGTCGTCGGCGGCGCGTTCGAAAGTACCGCCGCTACTCCTATTACTCCTATTGCTACTCCTCGGAGCACCGGTGACTCCATCGGTGGTACCATCCATTCCATTCCATTCTCCCGAGATGTCGTCGTCCACGTTTTCCTTCGCCGTCTCCGCCGCCGTTTCTTTCGCTTTTTCCTCCTCGCCTTCTTTTCCTCCTCCTCGTGCCATTTTTTCTCTCGTCGCGAGTTCCATCGCTTTCTCCTTCGCTTTCGACACTCTCGACGCGACTGCTTTCCGCACGCTCTCTTCTTCCGTCGCTGCTCTCGCCGCCGACGACGACGACTCCGTTCCCGAGTGCGCGCGTACCGCCCGCCGCCGCTCGCCGCATCTTTTTCTTCTTCTTCTTCTTCTTCTTCTCGGCGTCGCACAATCATCATCATCATCATCGCTCAGAGACCACAACGGAAAAGACTTCAAAGACGCATCCAAAACGAAAAAAGCGGTTGTTTTGGGTGGTTGTTGTTTCTTCTTCGTCGTCTTCTTCCAACGCCACGACACCACCCTTTGGCGATTTTGATGATGCGCAGCAGCAGCACAGATGGTCGTCGTCGTCTTCAACATAGTCGTCTGAGTCGTCGCAGCAAAGAAAGAAAGAAAGAAAGAAAGAAAGAAAGAAAGAAAGAAGTACACTTTAAAGCACACAAACAAAAACTCGAGAGAGTCTTCTTTTTTTCTCTTCTCTTTTTTCTCTTTTCTCTTTTTTCTCTTTTCTCTCTCGCGTTTTTTGTGTTTCTTTTTTTTTTTCTCTCTCTCTTTTCTTTTGGAGGAGTGATTGGTTTTTCCATCGAAAAAAGAGAGAATTTTTTTTTTGTGTGCGTGCGCTTTTTTTCCACATAAGTCTCCATAAAACCCTAAACTAATGTGTCTTTTTTTTTTTTT
>MDSZ01270586.1_pt1 | contig 11364 bp, 10 predicted proteins | sample 811201 | NCBI WGS metagenome assembly MDSZ01 (sample SAMN05326647, study PRJNA326480) | marine metagenome | isolation source: seawater | place: Indian Ocean: North | collected 2010 | reverse complement strand
TTTTAAATGGAGAGCTTCCAACCAAAAAACAACTAAAAAATTTTGAGAAGCAAGAAAAAAGTGAAAGAAAACTATCTAAAACGTTATTGCAGGATATTAAAAATTTTCCAAGAAAAGCTCACCCTATGGATGTTGCGAGAACCGCAGTTAGCATTATGGGTCTAGAGGACAATGAAACAAAGAATAATTCACCAAAGGCTAATATGAGAAAAGTGATGAGAATTTTCGCAAAAACTCCTGTTGCGTTAGCTGCTTTTTATAGGTCTAGAAAAGGAAAGAAAATAATACCACCAAAGAAAAATCTTTCTTTCTCAGAAAATTTTTTTCACATGTGTTTCGGTAAAGTACCAAATAAAGATATTGTTAAGGCTTTTGATGTTTCCCTAATATTATATGCAGAACATAGTTTTAATGTTTCAACTTTTACAGCAAGAACAATTACAAGTAGTTTATCGGATATTCATGGAGCGATAACAGGTGCGATAGCAAGTTTGAAAGGTCCTTTACATGGCGGAGCTAACGAAGAAGTAATGCATATGATGAATAAAATTAAAAAACCTAAAAATGCACTAAAATGGATTAATAAAGCTTTAGATAATAAAGATGTTGTGATGGGATTTGGTCATAGGGTATACAAAAGTGGAGATTCAAGAGTCCCAACAATGAGGGAATATTTTAGAAAAGTGGCAAAAATTACTAAAGATAAAAAGTTTGAAAAAATCTATGATATTGTTGAAAAAGTTATGATAGATAGAAAAAATATTTATCCAAATGTTGATTATCCAACTGGACCTACATATCATTTAATGGGATTTGACACTGACTTTTTTACACCAATATTTGTTATTTCTAGAATTACAGGATGGTCTGCGCACATTATTGAACAGCACTCCACAAACAAATTAATTAGACCCCTTGCCGCTTATAATGGGCAAAAATATAGAAAAGTTTCACATATATCTGAAAGATAACTATCAAATTTTAATTGCTAAAATATTTTCCTCATCAATTTTAGATGTTTTGTAATTATTTTTTTCGAATTTATTTAAAATTTTTTCCAATTTTTTTCCTGTTTTGAAATGACCGTCAAAATGCTTATATTCAAATAATATTTCTGAAATTTTAATTTGATTCAAATCTAAATCCTCTAAAATATCGTACTCACTTCCTTCAATATCAATTATCATTTTATCGATCTCTTCTATTTGATATTTTTTAACTAATTCATTGAATTTTTTGCATTCTATCTCGACAGTTTCAATATCAATATCCTCTATTTTAAACCTTTTTGACCTATGATTCAGTATATGACTTTTGTCAAAAGACCCTATTCCGCTTGCCCAATGTTTACCTAATTTACCAATTGAATCATGTTTAACATAATAAAATTTTTTTGTTTCGTTCTTATTGCTTATAGCAATGGGTTCGATAATTATATTTTGTATATCTTTTAGGTTAAATTTTATTTCTTCAATATTGTGAGGAACTGGCTCTACTAGAAGTGATGGTTTTTTATTTTGCTTTAAAATGTCATCTTTAATATGAACACCAATATGCGCACCTAAAACTACTAATCCAAATTTCATACAAATTAATGATATATTTAATAATTTAGTTAGTCTATTTTTTTAGCAATTCTTTTTTATAAAGAGATACGCCATTATCTATTTTATGCTTATATGATTTTAAAAAACTATCTAATTGCCAACCGCTCAATCTATTTTTTATTTGATTTATATTTTTTTTCTTCCAATCATCAGAAGTCTTCTCTGATTTCCAAATAAGCTTTTCTTCATTAGTTCTGGCACAACCATAGCAATATCCTGTATCAGGATCAGTCTTACATATACTGATACAAGGACTTACAACCACCGATTAACTAAATGCATCAATCCAATTACCTTGTGTAGATGCTTTTGAATATTCAGTAGCACGACCCTCGAAGAAGTTCATGTGCTCAACTGCATTCAACATAGTATCCAACCAGGTTAATGGGTTTTTTTGGACATCATATATTGGCTCTAAACCAAGTTGAACTAACCTTCTGTTACCAATAAATCTTATATAATCTTTGACCTCTTGAGCAGTTAGACCTTCCATTGGACCCATTTCAAAAGCTAAATCAATAAAGGCATCTTCATGCTCAACAATTGTTCTGCAGGCCTCATAAAGTTCTTTTTTAAGTTTTGGTGTCCAAATTTCTGGGTTCTCTTTAATGAATTCTTTAAAAATTCTAATCATAGAGTTGCAGTGAAGCGTTTCATCTCTTACTGACCAAGTTACTATTTGGCCCATTCCTTTTAACTTGTTATGTCTTGGGAAATTTAAAAGAATTGCAAAACTTGCAAATAATTGTAAACCTTCAGTGAATGCACTGAACACTGCTACGGTTTTTGCAATATCTTCTTTTGAGTTTACATTAAAACCTTGCATATAATCATATTTGTCTTTCATTTCCTTGTACTTCATAAAAGCGGAATATTCTGACTCTGGCATTCCAATAGTATCTAATAAATGTGAATACGCAGCTACATGTACTGTCTCCATAGCAGCGAACGCTGTCATCATCATTAAAACTTCTGTTGGTTTAAACACAGAGGTATAATGTCTTAGATAACAGTTATTTACTTCAACATCTGCTTGAGTAAAAAATCTAAATATTTGAGTAACTAAGTTTTTTTCCGGTCCAGACAAATTCTTTTGCCAATCTCTAACGTCATCTCCTAATGGTACCTCTTCAGGTAACCAATGTATTCTTTGTTGAGTTAACCATGCATCATAGCACCATGGATATCTGAATGGTTTATAGACTGGGTTCTCAACTAAAAGTCCCATTTTTTTTGGTTGTATTATCTCTTTATTTACTTTTTCTGTTACTGACATGATAGACACTCCTCGTATTTATTTTCCTCTTGTTGTGCTTGTTTATTTTTAGATTTGTATACATTTGCTGTAATGTCTGTTGAATTTGCATCGTTAACATTTTCAGCTCTCTGTATTGATTTTGACCTACAATAATAAAGGCTTTTTAATCCTTTTTTCCATGCTTGAAAATGGATTTGGTGGAGATCCCTTTTGTGTACATCGGCAGGTAAAAATAAGTTTATAGATTGAGCTTGTGAAATATGTGGTGTTCTATCAGCACTTAAATCAACAAGCCATCTTTGGTCTAGTTCAAAAGCGGTTTTAAATACATCTTTTTCTTCTTGAGTTAAGAAATTTAGATGAGAAACTGAACCTTGATTAGTCGTGATGCTAGACCAAGTTTCATCATCATTTTTTCCATATTTTTCCAATAGTTTCATCAAATATTTATTTTTTACATTGAAAGATCCAGAAAGTGTTTTGTGTGTATAGCTATTTGCAGCAATTGGTTCTACACCTGGCGAAGTTCCTCCGCAAATGATTGATATCGATGCTGTTGGAGCAATAGCAGTCTTATTAGAAAATCTTTCCATTATTCCATAATCAGCAGCATCTGGGCAAGCTCCTCTTTCTTCTGCTAAATCTTTTGAGGATTGATCTACTTTTTTTTGTATATTTTCAAAAATTTTCTTATTCCAAACTTTACTCATAACAGACTCTAATGGTACCATTTTTTTTTGAAAATAAGAATGTAAACCCATCACACCAAGACCAACACTTCTCTCCTTTAGTGCCGAGTATGTTGCATCACTGAATTCCTCAGGAGCATTTTCAATAAAGTCAGTAAGAACGTTATCCAAAAATCTCATCACATCACCAACAAATAATTCATCATCTTTCCACTCGTCATATTTCTCGACATTTAATGATGACAGGCAGCAAACCGCTGTTCTATCTCTACCATCTTTATCAATACCTGTCGGTAATGTTATTTCGCTACAAAGATTTGACGTTTTAACTGTTAATCCAGCTAACTTGTGGTGCTGAGGAATCTGTCTGTTCACGGTATCAATATAAATTATATAAGGTTCACCCGTTTCAATTCTTGCAGTTAACAACCTTATCCATAAGTTTCTTGCTGAAACAGTTGATTGCACTGCGCCATCTTTAGGACTTTTTAAAGCCCATTGCTCATCAAGTTCTACTGCTCTCATAAATGCATCAGAGACTAAAACACCATGATGTAAGTTTAATGCTTTTCTATTTGGATCACCTCCAGTTGGTCTTCTCATTTCAATAAATTCTTCAATCTCTGGATGATCAATTGGCAAATAACATGCCGCAGAACCTCTTCTTAGAGAACCCTGACTAATTGCCATTGTCAAAGAATCCATAACCTTAATAAAAGGAATTATTCCTGATGTTTTTCCAACTCTACCAATTTTTTCACCGATAGATCTTAGGTTACCCCAATAACTTCCAATACCACCTCCTCTAGCAGCAAGCCAAACATTTTCACTCCAAAGCCCTAAAATTCCGTTTAGGCTGTCTCCAGCCTCATTTAAAAAACATGATATTGGCAAACCTCTTGTTGTTCCTCCATTAGATAGAACAGGTGTTGCAGGCATGAACCATAAATTGCTTATATAATTGTAAAGCCTTTGAGCATGCAAGTTATCATCCGCATAATGACTAGCAACTCTAGCAAATAAATCCTGGAATGACTCGTTTTCCCCAAGATATCTATCGCTGAGTGTTGCTCTTCCGAAGTCTGTTAAATTATCGTCACGACTTCTGTCAATTTTGATCGTAATACCTCTTGAATTCTGAAATAATTCAGTATTATTATTTAATGAAAATAAATCTGGTCTTTTTTCTTTTGTGTCATTTACAACCTTAGGTGTAAATTCAGAGACAGCTTTCTTAATTGCCTGAGACAATACTTTATTCATAAAACTCCCTATTTTACCGCAATAATTAAGTAAAACAACTATATGTTGTGTGTAGATTTCTGTAATACACTATATAAATTAGAAATCAATAGAACATTTATAGAACACAGAAAAAAAAATGCAATAAAAAAATTAAAAAAATATACAAATATCAACATGAAAAATGAAAAGAAAATAGACCCCTTTGGCTTTAGGGAATATGACGCAAGATGGCTCTTCCCAGAAAAAATCAATGAGTTGGGAATCGAGTCAGTTGGAAAAGGTTTTGGAACTCAGGTAATAAAAAAAATTAAAAATCCAACAGTAATTGTTGGGCATGATTACAGATCTTACAGTGAAAAAGTTAAAAAGAATTTTATAAAAGGTTTAATATCAACAGGTTGCAACGTGAAGGATATAGGATTATGTCTTTCCCCCACTGTATACTTTTCACAATTTAAATTAAATTCAGATGCTATTGCAATGATTACTGCAAGCCACAATGAAAATGGTTGGACAGGAATAAAAATGGGAATTGAAAAAGGTCTAACACATTGTAAAGATGAAATGTTAGATCTTAAAGATATCGTTTTAAATGAAAAGTTTACAAAAGGTTCTGGTACATACGAGGAAGTAAAAGAATTTAATGAAGTTTATATCAAAGAACTAACTAAAAATAAATTAAAAAAAAAATTAAAAGTTGTTGCTGCATGTGGAAATGGAACTGCAGGTATATTCGCACCTGAAATATTAAAAGGTATAGGTTGTGAAGTAATAGAATTAGATTGTAACCTAGATTATACATTTCCAAGATATAATCCCAATCCAGAAGACATGGAAATGCTCCACGAAATTTCAAAATGCGTCAAAGAAAATAATGCAGATGTTGGATTTGGTTTTGATGGTGATGGAGATAGAGTGGGAGTAATAGATAATGAGGGTAATGAAATATTTGCAGATAAAATTGGATTACTAATTGCAAGAAATATATCAAATACGAATAAAAATTCTAAATTTGTTGTAGATGTAAAGTCAACAGGATTATTTATGAATGATGAAATATTAAAAAAAAATAATTGTGAAACTATTTATTGGAAAACAGGACATTCATACATAAAAAGGAAAGTAAATGAAGATAACGCTATAGCAGGTTTTGAAAAAAGTGGACATTTCTTTTTTAATAAACCTTTAGGTTACGGTTTTGATGATGGTATTAATTCGGCGATACAAGTATGTAATCTATTAGACAATCATGAAAATAAATTAAATACATTAATAACTAATTTACCTAAAACATACCAGAGTCCAACAATGGGACCTTTCTGCAAAGATAACGAAAAATATGCTGTAATAGAAGATTTAATAAACAAAATTAGTAAATTAAAAGATGAGAATTTTAAAATAAGTAATCAAAATATTAAAAATATTTTAACAGTAAATGGAATAAGATTTACTTTAGATGATGGTTCGTGGGGTTTAGTCAGAGCTTCATCAAACAAACCATCGTTAGTTGTCGTAACTGAAAGCCCTACATCTAATGATTTAAAAAAAGAAATTTTTTATTTTATTGATAAACTACTTCAGGAAACTGGAAAGATTGGTGAATATGATCAAAAAATAAATTAAATATTAAAAAATCTATAAATAAATATCGTACCAACAACATATAAAAATACTCCGAAAAGTCTTTGGGCTTTTAATTTATCCATTTTATATACTGTATTAGCACCAACTCGTGCCATAAAACTTGTAATTGGAACGAATAATATAAAAGCTGGTATGTTAACAAAACCAACACTAAATGGTAAATTTACATTAAAATAAAACCCTGATAACAAAAAACCTATAGATCCAGTAAAAGATATAAATAAACCAATAGCAGCTGCGCTTCCTATACATTTACTAATTGGATATCCAAGATATCTTAAAATTGGAACATTCATCATTGCACCAGTAATTCCCATGGGTGCTGAAATAAATCCAGAAATAAATCCAAGAATAATTCTGGGTTTAATCGAGGAATTGGGTTTTATTTTTTTAATTTGTTCTTGAGCCATCATTAAATATGCACCAAAAAAATAAACAACCACTGAAAAAAACAAGACTAACATTTTTGTTTTCATAAATGATGCAAATATTGTGCCTGTTAAAACTCCTAAAACTACAAACAATCCAAAAGTTTTAACAACACTGAAATCTACAAGTTTATTATTATTATGTGTTACTACAGAAACAGTAGAAGTAAATATAGTTATTGTAAAAGCTGTACCTACTGTTAGGTGCATAAGATAGTCTTTGTCAAAATTTAGTGTTTCAAAAATAAAAAATAAACATGGTACAGAGATTAATCCACCACCAATACCAAACAGGCCAGCGAAAAATCCAACAGCAGTTGCTGCAAAAATTATTAACAAGAGGAAATGCCAGTACTCATTAATTAAGAAAGTCAATGACAGATAAACCTGCTTTGTTAAGTTATACTAAAATATTCAAAAAAAGATCTAGCAGAAACCAAAAGTAAAAAACAGCCAAATATTCTACTTAATAATTTTTTATTTATTTTATAAACCACTTTAGCTCCAATTCTGGCCATGAACATTGTTATTGGAACAAATACAATAAAACCAAGAAGGTTTATATAGCCATAAGAAAACGGTGAATTTACATTATTTATAATATTACCACCTATTATCATGGTTGTAGTTCCTGTTAGAGCTATTAGAAAACCAACGGCAGCTGCAGTACCAATTGATGTGCGTATATCGTAGCCAAAAGTTCTAAGAAATGGCACCATTAATGAACCACCTCCTATTCCCAGAGGTACTGATATAAATCCAATTAATACTCCTGATGTATTTTTTATTATTTTTGAAATTTTTTTTGGATTTTCTAATAATTTATCTCTAAAAAAAATAAAAAATAGCCCCACGCCAAAAGAAAAGAAAGCAAAAAATAATACTAATGATGGAGTTTTTAGATTAACAGCTAAAAAAGTACCTGCAAATACACCAAGAACAATTAACAAGCCAAAAGTTTTTACCATTTTAAAATCTACTGCTTTATATTCCATATGAGTTTTAGTAGAAATAATTGAAGTAGGTATAATAATTGCAAGTGATGTTCCAACTGATAAATGCATCCTAGTTAAAATATCAAATTCAAGAACGCTAAATGCATAATATAAAGCTGGAACCATTATAATTCCACCTCCAACACCCAAAAGTCCTGCCATAAATCCAGCAACTGCTGCCGCAATAGCTAAAACTGTAAGCAAATTAGTTATTGTGTTTATATCGATATTTTCCATTAAACTGATAATTGATTTGCTTTTTCGTTGTTTTGAACAATATCCATAATATGTTTTGCTTTTTGAAAATCCGAGTCCCTAGCCATCATATTTTCGCTCAAATACCTTTTCCATTCCTTAGAACCTGGTTGGCCGTAATAAAGACCTACCGTATGTCTCATAATATGGTTTACTTTAGCCCCTTTTTTTACCTCTTCCTCTAAATATATTAATAATTTTTTAACTATTTCTTCTCTTGATAAAATGTTTGTGTTGTTAAAAATATCTCTTTCTATATCATTTAAAAAGTAAGGGTTCTGGTATATTGCCCTTCCGATCATTACACCATCACAATTATTTAAATGTTTTTTAATTTCATTAGTATTTGTAATTCCTCCATTTATAATTATTTCTAGATCAGGATTTTCTTTTTTAATTCGATAAACCATATCGTAATTTAATTTTGGAATATTTAAATTTTGCTTTGGTGTAAGACCTTTTAGAATAGCTTTTCTTGCATGTAATATAATTGTTGATATGCCTGCTTCTTTTATTTTATTTACAAACATATTTAAGTAATCAAATTCTTCAATATTATCAAAGCCTATTCTCGTTTTAGCAGTAACTGGAATTTTACAAGAGTTTGACATTTCATTTAAACATTCTGCTACAAGATCAGGCTCTTTCATTAGACATGCTCCAAATCGATTTTTTTGTACTTTTTTACTTGGGCATCCAAGATTAAGATTTATTTCATCATAACCTAAATCTTCAGAAATTTTAGCAACCTCAGCCAGTTCTTTTTTATCAGAGCCACCTACCTGCAGTGCCAGTGGCTTTTCTTCATTTCTAAATCCTAATATTTTTTCTCTATCACCATAAATTGCAGACTTAGTTGCAACCATTTCAGAATATAACATTACATTTTTACTTATAAGTCTTAAAAAAAATCTATCATGTCTATCTGTGCAGTCCATCATAGGCGCAACAGAAATTTTTCGATTAAGTTTTTTTTTTTTAATATCCAAGCGCTTTACCCATTATCTTATCAGGCAACCAAGTAACAATTTCAGGAAAAATACACAAAATTAATATGGCTAGCGCCATTATTATCATAAACGGTATTGATCCTTTTAAAATTTCTGACAAACTTACATCTGGGGTAATACCTTTTATTATATAAAGATTTAATCCTACAGGAGGCGTTATTAATCCTATTTCCATATTAATAGTAAAAACTATAGCAAACCAATAAGGATCAAATCCCAAAGTTGTAATAACTGGCAATAATATTGCTGAGGTCATAACAATGACAGCAACAGGTGGTAGGAAGAAACCTGCTATCAAAAGAAATATATTTATTAAAATAAAAACGACCCATTTATTCGAGCTTAACTCCACCATACTTTGTGCTAGTGATTGAGTTACGTAAAGTTGAGAAAGAGTAAATGCAAAAAGATAAGAGGCAGCAATTATAAACATAATCATTACACTCTCTTTCATTGAAACTTTGACGATATTCCATATTTTTTTTGGTTGGTAAATTTTATAGACGACAGCAATTAGTACAAAAACTAAAAAAGCTCCTACACCAGACGCTTCGGAGGGTGTTGCAACACCTCCATACAATACATATAAAACACCAGCAATAATTGCTAAGAAGGGAAGTATCCTTGGCAATACTTCAAGTTTTTCTTTTAATGTTGGAGGCTTCCTGTTTTTTAACGCCTTTGCAGAATCTTTATCTATAAAATAGCTATGAATAAGTGCCCATATTGCAAACATTCCAGCAAGCATAAATCCAGGTATCAGACCACATAAAAATAATCTTCCTATTGATGTACCTGTAGCAATACCATAAACTATTAGAACAATACTAGGAGGTATCAATACTCCTAATGTTCCACCAGCTGCAATAGTACCTGTAGCAATTTGGTCTGAGTATCCTCTTTTTCTCATTTCAGGAATTCCCATTGTTCCAATGGCAGCGCAAGTAGCAGGACTTGATCCACTTAGTGCAGCAAATATTGAACAAGCGCCTATATTTGAAATCACTAACCCACCAGGTAATCTCCAAAGCCATCTATCTAATCCGGTATAAAGATCTTTACCTGCTGGAGAATTAGCGACTGCCATTCCCATTAAAATAAACATTGGTATTGAGAGCAAAACGAATGAATTCAAACCTGCATAAAAAGTTTCAGCAAAAACGTCTAGCATCTGAAATCCTTCAAAAGCAACTAAAAGTGCAATTGAAACAAAGCTTAGACCAAATGCAATTGGTATTCCTGAAAATAGAACTACTAAAGTAAAAACAGCAACTATTATAGCAATTATTAATGGGTCCATTAATTGATTTCCTCTTCATCAGTGAGCTTTATGATTTCAGCAATGTACTGCAAAATCATAAGTGCTGCACCAATCATCATTGAAGAGTAAGGAATCCATAAAGGAGGATCCCAAACTGTTCCTGTTGAATAATTTTTAGTAAAAGCTTCTTCGACCATTAAGAAACCAAAATAGAATAAAATTAAAAAAAATAGTAAGCTCACTAATGAGGTAAAAATTTTAAGTCTTAATATATTTTTTTTTGACAGAAAATCATAAATCCATTCCATACTAACATGAGCTTTTTCACTTAATACATAAGCACTTCCAATAAAAGTTGAGGCAACTAGAAGCATTGTAACTAGTTCAGTCTGCCAAGTAATTGCTCTTTGAAAAAAATATCTTTCAAATACGAGCTCAACAATTACTAAAATTGATAAAAGTAATGCTAAAACTGCAAATGCTCCGCAGGCTTTTGCAACAAAATCACAAAATTTAAGATACTTTTTTTTCATAAAAAAAACCCCTACTTAAAAAAATTAAATAGGGGTTCTTTATATATTATTTTAATCTACTGCTAAAGCCATTTCCATTAGCTTGTCGCCACCTGGAACCTTTTCAGCAAACGCTTTATGAGATGATTGTTTTGCAATTTCAACCCATGCAGCATGATCTTTTGCATCCATATATACTAGTTTAACACCAGCAGCTTTATAAGCCTCCTCAAACTTTTTATCTAAGTTTTCAACTTGTGCTGTCATATACTCTTCAGCAACTTTTCCAGCTTTCATTAAAGCTTTTTGTTGTTTGGCATTAAGCTTATCAAAACTCATTTTTGACATTAAAATTGGCTCATACATAAACCATAGACCAAATTTTCCTGGAGGTGTTGCACATTTTACTTGCTTATAAATTCTGTATGAAACAAAACTTCCTGAACTAGTATTAGCACCA
>MDSZ01248169.1_pt1 | contig 11364 bp, 10 predicted proteins | sample 811201 | NCBI WGS metagenome assembly MDSZ01 (sample SAMN05326647, study PRJNA326480) | marine metagenome | isolation source: seawater | place: Indian Ocean: North | collected 2010 | reverse complement strand
TTTTTAAATTTTTCGGAAATATAAAGTCTCAATCTCAATAAAAACATTATGAATGAATTGATCATAGCGATTGGTCTTTTCTTTTTTATTGAAGGTCTTTTATACGCTATATTTCCATCAAAAATGAAAAATATGTTATTAAAATTAAATGACATTAAAGATGGTCAATTAAGAGTTGGAGGATTAATATTTTTAATAATTGGTTTTTTTATAATATGGTTTTTTAAAAGTTGAAATTTATGCGTTGTATAAGCAAATACTTAATTTTAATTATTTTTTCGTTTGGGTTTTTTAATAAAGGATATTCTAACGAAATTCCTGGTTCTTTTGCGGATTTAGCTGAAAAACTAATGCCATCAGTTGTAAATATTTCAACCACCACTACAATTACTACTAAATCAAATCCATTTCCTTTTCAGTTTCCTCCAGGATCACCTTTTAAGGATATGTTTGAAGGAACTCCTCAGGAAAGACAAACAAGTGCATTAGGTTCAGGGTTTATAATTGATGAAAATGGAATTGTAATTACTAACAATCACGTAATTAAAGGTGCAGATGATATTTATGTAAAAGCAAATGGCGATAAAGATTATAAAGCTACAATTATTGGAGCAGATCCACTTTCAGATATTGCTGTTCTAAAAATCGATACTAAGGACAAATTTAAACCTGTAAAATTTGGAGACTCAGACAAAGCAAGAATCGGGGATTGGGTAGTAGCGATAGGTAATCCATTTGGTTTAGGAGGAACAGTTACTGCAGGAATTATATCTGCTAGAAATAGAAGTATAGGTTTATCAAGGTACGAAGATTACATTCAAACAGATGCATCAATTAATCAAGGAAATTCTGGTGGTCCTTTATTTAATCTTAATGGAGATGTCATAGGGATTAATACAGCAATATTAGGTCAGTCAGGATCAATAGGAATTGGGTTTGCTATTCCATCCAATAGTGCACAGAAAGTTATAGATCAATTAATTAAATTTGGTGAAACAAAAAGAGGATGGTTAGGAGTAAGAATACAAGTTGTTACAGAGGAAATAGCTGATAGTCTAAAACTAGATAAACCAAGAGGAGCATTAGTTGCAAGTGTTGCTAAAGGCAGCCCTTCAGATAAAGGTGGAATAAAAGATGGGGATGTAATCCTAGAATTTGATGGAAAATTAATTAATGAAATGAAAGAGCTTCCAAAAATTGTAGCAGAAACTTCTGTTGGAAAAAAAGTAAAAGTAAAAATTTGGAGAAATAATAAAGAGTTTACAAAAGAGATTATTCTTGGAAGACTAGAGACTTCGGATGACTTTGTCGCTCAAGATACTAAACCTAAATTACCAAAGGAATCTTACATAGAAGGATTAAAAATTAGAGTTAGATTGCTGACAAAAGAGGATGTACAACAAAGAAAACTACCTTCCAACACAACTGGAGTAGTTATAACTGAAATTGATCAAAATAGTCCAATAAATTATTTAAAAGTAAATAATATCATTGTAGAGGCACAAAAGAAAAAAATTAAAACTATCGGAGAATTAAATAATTTAATAAAAATTGCGCAAAGAAAAACTGACAAAAATATTTTAATTGCTATTTTCAATAATCAAAACCAAAAAAGATATATTGGAGTCAAATTAGACTAGTATAGGGACAAATGTCCAAAATAATTCTTATATCTGGAACAACCGCATCTGGAAAATCTGAATTTGCTGTAAAACTAGCCAAAAAAATAAATGGTGAAATAATAAATGCCGATAGTATGCAAATTTATAAAGAAATAAAAATTCTGAACACCAGACCTGAAAAAAGTCTAACAAATAAAGTTAAACATCATTTATATGGATTTCATTCAGTAAAAAAAAAATTTTCAGTAGGGCACTGGTTAAATTTATCAAACAAAAAAATAGAAGATATACTTAATAAAAAAAAAACTCCAATTATTGTTGGTGGTACAGGATTATATTTTAAGTCATTAACAGACGGGTTAGCTAAGATTCCTAATATTCCTTCAAAATTAAGAAAAGAAATAATTAAATTTCATAAAAAATTAGGACAAAAGAAATTTTTTAGGGAATTAATTAAATTAGATCCAAAATGTAAGACAAGATTAGATCCGAGTGACTCACAAAGATCAATAAGAGCATTTGAGGTAAAAAAGTTTTCGGGTATTTCATTATTCGATTGGTTTAGTAAAACCAAAAGCAATTATGATAAAAATCAATTTATTAAAATCTACTTAGATTTTCCGAGAGAGATAATTTTAAAAAGAATAGAAGCTAGAAGCAAAAAAATTATTGGCAAGCGATCTATTAATGAGGTCAAAAAATTCAATAGGCTAAAGGTTAAAAAGAGTTTGAGCTCAAATAAAATAATAGGAATTTCAGAGATTACAGATTTTCTTGACAAAAAATATGATTTAAAAGAACTCCAAGAAAAAATATCAATAAAAACAAGACAATATGCAAAGAGACAAGCGACTTGGGCTAGGGGTCATATGTCAGATTGGACTCGTCTTTCACTGATTGAGACAAAAAAATATATTAAAAATTTCAAATACTAGCCTGTTAAACTTGACCAACAAGCACAACTTCAGCTAGATTGGTTAAATGCCAAAATTATATACAGGTGCGGAAATAGTATTCAAGTGTCTCGAAGATCAGGAGGTAGATTTTATTTTTGGTTACCCAGGAGGAGCAGTATTACCAATATACGACGAATTAAAAAATTTTGAAACTATAAAACATATCTTAGTTAGACACGAGCAAGGTGCGGGTCATGCTGCTGAAGGATATGCAAGATCATCTGGCAAACCTGGGGTAGTTTTAGTAACGTCTGGACCAGGAGCAACGAATGCTGTAACAGCATTAACTGATGCATACATGGATTCTATTCCATTAGTTTGTATATCAGGACAAGTTCCTACACATTTAATTGGAACTGACGCATTTCAAGAATGTGATACCACAGGTATTACAAGACCGTGTACCAAACATAATTGGTTAGTTAAAGATATAAAAGATTTACAAAAAACTATTCATAAAGCTTTTGAAGTTGCAACTACTGGTCGACCGGGACCAGTTCTTGTAGACATTCCAAAAGATATTCAATTTCAAAAAATAAAATATTTACCATTCAAAAAAACAAAAAAACTAAATGGTAAAAGTCATTCGTATTATAAACAATATGATGTTGATCAATTGATAGATTTGATGAGTAAATCGAAAAGACCAATTTTTTATACAGGTGGTGGTGTAATAAATTCTGGACCTAAAGCGAGCGAACTTCTTAGAGAGCTTGTTAGATCAACGGGATTTCCAATAACATCTACATTGCAAGGTCTAGGTTGTTTTCCTGGAGATGATGAGCAGTTTTTGGGTATGCTTGGAATGCATGGAACTTATGAAGCAAACAACGCAATGCATGACTGTGATCTTATGATAAATATAGGTGCTAGATTTGATGATCGTATAACTGGAAAATTAGATGAATTTTCACCAAATTCAAAAAAAGTACACATTGATATAGACCCTTCATCAATAAATAAAAATGTAAAAGTTGATCTTCCTTTAGTAGGAGATGTTAAGTCGGTTCTATCTTCTATAATAAAAACTATAAAGAAAACTAAACCAAATTTTCTTAAATCTAATAAACAAAATACTTCTAAGTGGTGGGAAAAAATTGATAATTGGAGAAAGAAAAAGTCTTTAAATTATATTAATAGTGAAAGATCAATAAAACCACAATACGCGATTCAAAGATTATACGAGCTTACAAAAAATAAAGATACTTATATTACCACTGAAGTTGGACAACATCAGATGTGGGCTGCGCAACATTATAAATTTGATAAACCAAACAGATGGATGACCTCGGGTGGTTTAGGGACTATGGGTTATGGATTACCAGCCGCGGTTGGTGTTCAAATTGCACATCCAAATAAATTAGTTATTGATATCGCGGGCGAAGCATCAGTTTTAATGACTATGCAAGAAATGTCTACAGCTGTTCAATATAGTTTACCAATTAAAATATTTATTTTAAACAATGAGTATATGGGAATGGTTAGACAATGGCAGGAACTTTTACATGATAAGAATTACTCAGAAAGTTATACAGCAGCACTTCCAGATTTCGTAAAATTAGCAGAAGCTTATGGATGTGTTGGTATAAGGGCAAAAACTCCAGATGAATTAGACGATAAAATAATTGAAATGTTAAATACAGATAGACCAGTAATATTTGATTGTTTAGTTGATAAACAAGAAAACTGTTTTCCGATGATACCTTCAGGAAAACCTCATAATCAAATGATTTTGGGACCTGAAGATGAGAAAGATAATAAAATTACAGGTAAAGGAAAAGCATTAGTTTAATGCCCAAATCAAAATCAGCCTATAGTGTTGCAGGCAAAAAAGGTAAATTAGAAACACATATAATAGTTGTATGGGTAGATAATGAAGCTGGCGTTTTAGCTAGAGTGGTTGGATTATTTTCTGGTAGAGGATACAATATTGAGTCATTAGCTGTGGCAGAAGTTGACTCTAAATTTAATATTTCAAGAGTAACTATCGTTACAACTGGTACACCTGAGGTTATTGACCAAATTAAACTCCAGCTTAAAAAACTCGTCCCAGTTCATAAGGTAGCAAGTTTTAAAAGAGATGATGAGAAGGTTATATTTAAAGAAATGGCATTATTTAAATTTGTAACAAATTCAAAGAAAATCAAATTAATAATTAATGCTTGTAAAAGGTTTAATCCTGTAATATTGGATGAGACAAATAAATCTTGTGTGATACAAGTTACTGCATTGAGAAGAGAAATAGATAAAATGTCAAAAAATTTTAAAAAATATGGTCTAGTAAGTATTTCACGAACTGGCGCAGTTGCAATGACTAGAGGTTCAGAGGTATTCAAATAATAGGAGACAACTATGAAAATGTTTTATGAAAAAGATACAAACCCAAGTTTAATTAAAGATAAAAAAATAGCAATATTCGGATACGGTAGCCAAGGACATGCTCATGCATTAAATTTAAAAGATAGCGGTGTGAAAGAAGTAGTTGTAGCTTTAAGAGATGGTTCATCAAGTAAAGAAAAAGCAGAGTCGAAAGGTTTAAAAGTTATGAATTTATCAGATGCGGCAGCCTGGGCAGACGTAGTGATGGTATTGACACCAGATGAACTACAAGCAACTATATATAAAAATCATATAGAGCAAAGAGTCAAAGAAGGAACATCTATAGCTTTTGCGCATGGCTTAAATATTCATTACGATTTAATTAAAGCAAGAAAAGACTTAGATGTTTTTATGGTTGCCCCAAAAGGACCTGGGCATTTAGTTAGAAGTGAATTTGAAAAGGGTGGAGGAGTTCCTTGTTTATTCGCAGTCCATCAAAACGGTTCTGGAAAAGCTAGAGATATCGCAATGTCTTATGCATCAGCAATTGGCGGAGGAAGATCAGGTATTATAGAAACAACTTTTAAAGATGAAGTGGAAACTGATCTTTTTGGAGAGCAAACAGTTCTTTGTGGTGGATTAGTAGAATTAATAAAAAACGGATATGAAACTTTAGTCGAAGCAGGATATGAGCCCGAGATGGCATACTTTGAAACTGTTCACGAGGTAAAACTAATTGTAGATTTAATCTATGAAGGAGGCATTGCAAACATGAACTATTCTATTTCCAATACAGCAGAGTATGGAGAATATATGTCAGGTCCAAGAATTATTAATAAAGAAGAAACTAAAAAAAGAATGAAAGAAGTTTTAGCAGATATTCAGTCTGGAAAATTTACAAAAGAATGGATGGATGAGTGTAAAAATGGTCAAAAGAATTTTCTTAAAATAAGAGAAAAACTTGCTGAACATCCAGTAGAAAAAGTAGGGGCAAATTTGAGAGCTATGATGCCTTGGATATCTAAAAAGAAACTTGTTGATAGCGATAAAAATTAGGATTTAAATTCCTATTAAATTAGATATTTTTTTTGCAATCTGGAGTAGAGGATGTATTATCCGCTAGCTCATATTTTTAAAAATGACAAAGGAAAAAGTATATATATTTGACACTACAATGAGGGATGGAGAACAGTCTCCAGGCGCGTCAATGAGTGTTGAAGAAAAAATTCAAATTTCTCGAGTGTTCGATGAGATGGGAATAGATATTATAGAAGCAGGTTTTCCTATTTCATCCCCAGGGGATTTTGAAGCAGTCACAGCGATAAGTAAAATTGTGAAGAACTCTGTTCCTTGTGGTTTATCAAGAGCATTGAAAAAAGATATTGATGCTTGTCATGAGTCACTTCAATATGCAAAAAGATTTAGAATTCATACTTTCATTTCAACTAGCCCTGTACATATGAAACATAAATTAGATATGTCAAAAGACCAAGTTCTAGATGCAATCAAAGAAAGTGTCACTTATGCAAGAAAATTTACAGATGATGTTGAATGGTCGTGTGAAGACGGAACTAGAACAGATTTAGATTTTATGTGTAAAACTATAGAACTTGCTATTAAGTGTGGAGCCACAACAGTAAATATACCTGATACAGTTGGATATTCAATACCCGAAGAGTTCGCAAAGACAATCACTCATATTAGAAATAATGTACCTAATATTGATAAGGCGATAATTTCTGCGCATTGTCATAATGACTTGGGATTAGCAGTTGCGAATGCTCTTGCTGGATTGTCTGCTGGAGTTAGACAAATAGAATGTACTATAAATGGTATTGGTGAGCGAGCTGGAAACGCAGCACTTGAAGAAATCGTTATGGCCATAAAAACAAGAAATGATTTAATGCCATATGAGACTGGAATAAAAACTGAACTTATTAGTAAAGCTTCTAAGATTGTATCGAATGCAACTGGTTTTCCAGTGCAATTTAATAAAGCAATCGTTGGAAAAAATGCCTTTGCACACGAATCTGGGATACACCAGGATGGAATGTTAAAAAACAGAGAAACTTATGAAATAATGACACCAGAAAGCGTAGGCGTTAAAAAAACATCTCTAGTGATGGGGAAACATTCTGGTCGACATGCATTTAAAGATAAATTAAATGACTTAGGATATGCAGATGTAACTGATGATGTCATTCAAAATGCTTTTGGAAAATTTAAAATCTTAGCTGATAAAAAAAAACATATATACGATGAAGATATAGTAGCTTTAGTTGATGACAGTTTGATTTTTGACAATAAATTAAATGCAATAAATCTTAAATCGCTTAAAGTTTTCGCTGGAACTGGAGAACCGCAAAAAGCTGAGATGACGCTTGATGTATTTGGAGAGATAAAAAGTACAACCCAAACAGGTGACGGTCCAGTTGATGCTACGTTTAAATGCATCAAAGAATTGTATCTTCATGATATGAAATTATTACTTTACCAGGTTCATGCTGTAACAGAGGGCACAGATGCGCAGGCAACAGTCAGTGTTAAAATTGAAGAAAATGATAGAACTACAGTTGGTCAATCTGCTGATACAGATACATTAGTGGCTTCTGCAAATGCTTATTTAGCTGCACTAAATAAAATGTTAATTAAGAGGGAGAAAAAAGCTCCATCGCAACAAATAAAACATCAAAAAGTAAGGGGAATATAAATATGGGAATGTTAGATAAAATAACAAAAATATGGTCTCAGGATATGGCAATAGATCTTGGAACTGCTAACACACTTGTAGTTCTTAAAGGACAAGGGGTAGTTTTGAATGAACCATCTGTCGTTGCAGTGGTTGATAATAAAGGAAAAAAATCAGTTTTAGCCGTTGGAGATGAAGCAAAAACAATGTTGGGAAGAACACCCGGAAATATAAGTGCAATAAGACCTTTAAGAGATGGCGTAATCGCTGATTTTATAGTTACAGAGGAAATGATTAAACATTTTATCAAAAAAGTTCATAAAAGAAGTACTTTTGCAAATCCTAGAATTTTAATTTGCGTTCCTACAGGATCAACACCTGTTGAAAGAAAAGCAATTCAAGATAGCGCCCTAGCAGCAGGAGCTAGAAGAGTGCAATTAATTGAAGAACCAATAGCTGCAGCAATAGGAGCTGGTTTACCTATTTCAGAAGCAACCGGATCAATGGTTGTTGATATTGGAGGAGGAACAACAGAGATAGCGGTTATGTCACTTGGAGGAGTAGTTTATTCAAATTCTTTAAGAGTCGCTGGAGATGCTATGGATCATTCTTTAGCTAATTACATGAGAAAAGAATATAATTTAATGATTGGAGATAGTTCAGCTGAGAAAATTAAGAAAGAAGTTGGAACAGCAATACCTACTAATGAAAATAAATATGCTGTCAAAGGTAGAGACATTAGATCAGGAACACCTAAAGAGGTAAATATTACTGAACGCGACACTTCTGAGGCGTTAAACCCAATTTTAAAAGAGATGATTAATGGAATAAAAGATGCTTTAGAAAACACACCACCAGAACTTTCTGCAGACCTAGTAGATATGGGGTTAACACTTACTGGTGGAGGTGCTTTATTAAAAAACATTGATAAAAGATTTGCAAAAGAGACAGGTTTACCAGTTCATATTGCCGAGGATCCGTTGGCATGTGTAGCTGTTGGCACAGGTAAAGCTTTAGATCAAGAGGAGACTTTCTCAACAGTATTATCTGAATAAGTAAGTTTATGGCGACGAGTAGAGATGACTTTGTAATAGCTATTCGTTCTGCTTTTATAAAAAAAGGTAACAAACAAAGATTTTCTCTAATTGGATTAATTTTATTTTCTATTTTTTTAATTTTTTTAAGTAGAATAAATTTCTATGCAATAAACTATTTAAAATCTGGATTGAATGAAGTTGTATATAGAATATCTTTCATAGTTTCTTTGCCTGAAAAACAAATTAGTAATTCAATAATCGCAATAAACAATCATTTAAATCTTTATGATGAATATAATGAAACAAAAGAAGAATTAAAAATACTTAAGGGAAAAAATTATAATTTAAATTATTTAAAATCAGAAAATGACAGACTTAGAAAATTAATTGATGAATATATTATTAATTCTGACGAATTAGTTGCTAAAGTTTTATTAGATAAAGATTCGCCTTTTTTAAAGTCTCTTATAGTAAACAAAGGAAGTAAAGATAATCTTAAAATAGGAATGGCTGTTCTAGATGGTCCTTATTTAATAGGAAAAATAGTTGAAGTAAATTATGCAACATCAAGGGCCCTACTAATCTCAGACTTAAACAGCAAAATCCCTGTAATACTCGAACCAGGTGATATTCAGTCTATCATGTCTGGAACTGGAAAAAACTTTGGAAAAATTCAACATTTTGAAACAGAATATAATTTTTCAGAAAAGAAACTTGTTTATACTTCGGGAGCAGGCGGGGTATTTAAATCTGGTATTCCTATTGGTGAATATATAGATAATGATAAAATTAAATTTTTTTCTGATTTATCACAGTTAACCTTTGTAAAATTAGTATCATTTGAGAAAGACGAAAATTAACTATGAGTATTGAAAGTAAAAAAACTGTATTTTTTAAGCTTTTGGAAAGTGCACCATTATTATTACTTTTTGTTTCGGTACTAAATGAGTTTGATTTTAACTATTTAAATTACAAATATTTTTCTTTCAATTTCCCATTTATATTAATTTACTATTGGAGTTTAAAAAGAAGTGAAAGTTTGGGTTATGGATTCATATTTATTGCTGGATTATTTAATGATGTGGTGATTGGTTTTCCTATAGGTTTAAGCGGCCTGACATATTTAATAATATGCGGCTTTGCAGCTTATTTAAGAAATATAACTCTTCATCCTAATCTTGTTAATGATTGGTTGTTTTTCTTATTTACCATACTAGTAGCTACCTCAATTAACTATTTTTTATTAATAATAATTTTTAAGGTTGATGTTAACTACTATGATTTAACTGGAAATATTTTTTTTACGTTTTTGTTGTATTATATATTCTCTTTTATATTCGAGTTTTATTATAATAAAGTCTTTAAAAGAAAAAAAAATGATTAGCGACGATCGTAATTCAGGATTTAGCAAATTAAAAACAGTAAACAGAAGAATGTTCATATTCTCTGCAGCTAAAGCAGTTGTCTTTTTAGGAATAGTTGGTAGGCTTTTTTCATTGCAAATTAGTGAAAATAAAAAGTACTTAACTTTATCAGATAAAAATAGACTTAGAGAAACAAGGCTACCCCCAGTAAGAGGTGAATTTAAAGACTACTTTGGAAAAACAATTGCAGGAAATTTGAAGGTTTATCAATTACATGTAGTTCCTGAACAGGTTGAGGATTTTAGAAGTCTCATTGTAAGGTTAAAAGATATACTAAATTTTAATAATGAGAAGTTAGCTAAACTTATAAAAATAAAAAATAGTCAAAAGCCTTGGGAGACTTTAGTTATATCTGAAAATTTGACTTGGAGTCAATTTTCTAGAATTAATTTTCATTTACATGAATTGCCTGGAGCCAAACCAGTAATATCTGTAGGAAGAAGTTATCCATTTGGAGAAAGTTATACACATGTTCTTGGATATGTATCTCAAGCTAGTCCAAAAGATATTATAAGTAATGATATAATAAAAGATAGGAATGTTCCAGGACTTAGGGTTGGAAAATCTGGTCTGGAAAAAAAATTTGAAAATGAATTAATAGGTACTAATGGTGTACAAAGATATGAAGTAAATGCTTATGGAAAAAGAATAAATCAAATCGATTTTAAAGAGGGAAATAAGGGAAAAACAATTAATTTAACTATCGACACCGAAATTCAAAAATTAACTTCAGAACTTTTAAGAGATAAAGCAGGATCTATAAGCGTAATGGATATTTATACTGGTGAAATAATAGCTATGAACTCTTCACCATCATTTGATCCTAATTTATTTTTATATGGAATTGATAATAATTTATGGAATCAAATTAAAAAAGATCCTTTAAAGCCACTTATTAATAAAACTGTATCAGGGTTATATTCACCAGGATCAACGATTAAACCGTTAGTGGCCCTATCAGCTTTAGAAAATGATGTTATTAGAACAAATATGAAAGTTGAATGTAGGGGTAAAGTAGAAATGTATGAACAAAAATATCATTGTTGGAAAAAAAAAGGTCATGGATTTATGAGTTTAAAAAATGCGATTAAACAATCTTGTGATATTTATTTTTACGAACTTGCTAGACTGCTTGGGGTTGATAGACTGAATATAACTGCTGAAAAATTTGGATTAGGCAAACAAGTTCTTGGTGAATATTTCCTAAATGAGAAAAAAGGTATTGTTCCATCTACTAAATGGAAAAAAGAAAATTTAGGTCAAAATTGGTATTTAGGAGAAACATTTATAACAGGAATAGGACAAGGTTATATTCAA
>MDSZ01224343.1_pt1 | contig 11364 bp, 5 predicted proteins | sample 811201 | NCBI WGS metagenome assembly MDSZ01 (sample SAMN05326647, study PRJNA326480) | marine metagenome | isolation source: seawater | place: Indian Ocean: North | collected 2010 | reverse complement strand
CCATACCGGTAAAAATGGTAAAAATGGTATTAAAAAACAAGTATGGCATATACATACACTGGGGTGTCACGAACGAGTATGAGTAAAAATGAAGTGAGTTATTTTTAAGGCTGTTTTGTACTTAATACGAGACGAAAAAAATCACTCCCCCCGTTTCGGTTTCTTGTTAACATCGAGAGCTTCGTTTGATTTCACGCGGTGGTCATACCTGGTACGATTTGGCAATATGGCCATATGGATCCATACGCGTACTGGTATGGCATACTCGTAATAAAATAAAAATTATTTTTGAGGCTGTTTTGTACGAGACGAAAAAATCACTCGCGCTTCGGTTTTCTATCTAGCTCCGACTTTTTATCTAGGTGTTGAAAGCCATCGTCGACATCTGAGGTCTTATTGTCAGTAAAACGAGAAGTAATGAAATAATTCACACAAAACTTCACTTGCTCACTCGACGGTATGGAAGTTGGTGAATTATCGAATCATCTGAAAAAATAAAGAATGCATGGTGCAAGTGCAAGATCCTAGCTTTATGCGCTTCTATGCAAAAGTGAAATAGGAATAGTTTGTGTTGAACGGATACGAAATTTGTTGATAATGGTCAAGGAAGCTGCGCACTTTGAATGAGTAATTAGTGAAGGATAATATGCAGCTTTCCTCAACCTTAACTTCAAATTCTTCTGCCAATAGGCAAAATTTTCGAGCATACACACTTTCTCATTTCGTTGTGAAAGCTAATCTGAAATCCACTAAAATAACCCGATTAATTGTTAAAATAGTTAATAATGAAGGCACTCCTGGATCTCAAGGTGAAGAAGGTTTGAAGGATTCTCAAGCGCCACAGACGTTCAGGCGCGATGACTTGAATAAAAAAATCGCGGATGACACTTTATTACCTCCGTCCATGCGAGAGCCGGGTGCAAACAAAATGGGAGCTGCAACTGAGAACAATACCATTCATAGTGATAACGTAGGCCTGGCTAGTTCGAATAATGCTTCGAGCAAGAAGCATGCTGATTCGGAGGAACTTAAAAGTGACGTTCTGACACAAAAGATTTTCAAGACAGACTCAAGTAAAACAACAACAACAACAACAACAACAACAACAACAACAACAACAACAACAACAACAAACAAAGCAACTTCGTTGTCGCAGATAAGAAGGGAGCACCCGGAATAGATAAAAATAAAAATATAGAAAATAACAATGGCCCTCTTACATACATTACAAGACCAAGTGATAATGGTGATGGTGGTGTGGGAGGTGGTGGCGATGGCAACGATGGTGGTAACTCAGATCATGATGAAAGTGATTTTGATCCAGACGCATTTTCAATAACTGAAACACGAATTTTATGGATTGATAGAACATATAGAGATGCATATGATATTGCTTTGCGGGCAAAACAACGAATGATAAATATCTGGATCACTCGAGATCCCTCGAAAACAACTCGGCTGTTATTATTTTCAATTTCTGGTGTATCACTTTTTGTTCTTTCATTAATTTTATATCCAGAGAATCCTCTTGAATTCAATGATTCTGGAATTTTTAGCTCAGTTTTTGGACGAAACCCCCGGTGGCTGTTAAATCGAGAACTTGGACCCTTACAACCTACACTATTAAGTACATCATTTGCATGTGCTGCTGCTTTTGCTAAAGTTCGTCTTGGGGCTAATTTAAAACCTCTTTCTAACTTTATGCATGGGGTTCTGGGACTTCCGATGGGTTTCATGCTCGTGTTTCGATGGAACAATGCACATGAACGCTGGTGGTATGGGAGAACTTGTTTGGGAAATATTTTGTTTTATTGTAAGAATTTGGGCGGAACCTTCTGCACATGGGTTGCTCCAAACGATCCAATCCTGGCAGCCCGTGCACTTGCATTGATAAGTACTCTTAAAGAATGTGTAGCAGATAGACTCAATGGAACATCAATCACAGATGCTTCTGTGGTACAAAGATTAATGACACCTTTAGAGTCAGATGATTTAGAAGGACTTTTTGGGGCATCGAATAAGGTTTTATTTTGCTTAGAAGCACTTAGAGGATGTGTGCAGGAAGCTTTCAGACGTGGATACATGCCTCCTGCAATTGCTTCCACCGTTCATGCAGAAGTTGCTTCTATAATGGATAATTATGGTTCTTGTGAAAAGGTGGTGAACCAACCTCCACCCGGTTGTATTATCACGCATTTAAAATGCACGCTTATGGTCTACGTGTGTTCCCTTCCATTTATTCTTGTGCACGAAGTGGGTCTTTTCGGTGTCGTGCCAGTCACCACATTATTATCATTGGCTTTATTCGGGATCGAAGCTGCTGCTGAGCAGATTGAACAACCTTTTGGTAACCGTCCTTATGATTTACCTGTCCGTGCGCTCATGCGTGATAATTCTCGAGATTTAGACCAGACATCTAAGCGTGTGTTAGGATTCACTGGTTTTGTAAATGGCCGACGAGACCTTGAAATTGATAAAATAATTTCAGCTCCAAACAGTCTTGCACCGAGTTTTGAAGAAGAAGCAAATTTGAATAGTGTTCAAAATGAAACAGTAGGGATGAACAAAAAGGCATGTGATGGGGAGTCTAATGCGTATGAAGTGCATGACCAAATAGACCCCCTGATTGAGGATAGAGGGAACATGATGAACTCGAAAATTAAGGCTTCAAATGCCCGTGGCTGGTCTTCTGTTGCACTTGGCTCAAGAAATTGCAATCCGTTGTATGATGTGTTTTTCACCGACAACCTCCGCACTTGCGCAAGTGGTAATACTAGAATAAGGAAGGAAGTTCAAGCATTGGGTTTTAATTCAGAAGATTCTGGAAATAACACACTTAATGGACCAACAGGAAATATAGATTCGTCTAACTCGACAATGAAACCAACTCTCGACTGGAAACCAGGGGCTGATGACAAGTCAACAATGAACCATGCGATGGATAATAATCATAGTTTACGTTCTATTTCAGTTCCCTCACACTCCCGAGTGCTTATCAATGAAAGTTCAGGTAGTGAATATGAAAAGATACAGGTGAATGGACGAACACGTAAGCTTCCAACGTGGAAGACACAGGCACCCATTGAAATTATGGACCAAGTCGATGAAAAATCTTTACCAGATTCGCCAAAATATCATACCTCAAGAATTAGGAAGATGAATCTTGACTATGAAGTACAGGATCATAAGAATACTACTATTCAAACGCCTGGACGGAATGATCGAGTTGATAGGATGAGTTTCACAAGTTCTGTTGGTAACTGCCAAAGCGTAGACGATATTCAGTTGACTCCTCACCCGAAAGTTTCTCGGATAATTCGTTCTTCTCCCGAGGGGGAAATTGATATCCGTGACATTCCTCATCGAGACTCATTTGAATTCAGAAAGCTGGGGGTTGATCTTGATGAAAAATTCATTTCATTATCTCACGAAAAGAACGTTAGAAAACGATGAGTTACAGCATTACAAAATAAAATTTCTTGCACATTCTTATGTACACTTTAATAAATGGACTACTTGACAAACACTCTAGTAACTATACGAAAAAGTGTGAAAGATTAGCCCTCCTTAACTAATTATGTCCTTCTATTTAGTGAGTCCAATCGATTCTTGCACATTACTCACACCATCATTCCCTAAGAATTGAGTGAATACTGAAGAAAGAAATCCAAAGTTACGGGTTAGAGAATATTTGAGTGCTGGTGGTAGTGGCTCGAAGATTATTGCGGGATTCAAAAGCTGTTTACTCATCTTTAACACTCTTTTGACTCGCTTTTCGAAAGCAGGAGGGTAGTCTAACCACTGATGGTTTCGAATTACATTCGTTCCACGGCGGGTTTGTGTTACAAAACTTCGATCTTCGTCACGGACTGTGAAATTATGTTTGTATGTCTGGGTTTCGTGAGAGGAAGTGGATATGTCTTCATCCCCTCGGTTCCGTGCCATCTTTTGTTTCGTTTTCGTTCAATGATCCTACGAAGACGTTGAAAATACTAACAATGCTCCACAGAACTTATTATTGCACTTATGGTCACAGTCAATTCGAAGCCTAATAGCTCACAAGCCTTCAAGAATGGCAGAGATAAGAGAATACTTTTTGCCTTTTAAAACTTTACTACCATTTGTTTAGGGTTTTAATACTTTAGAGGGAACATGATGAACTCGAAAATTAAGGCTTTAAATGCCCATGGCTGGTCTTCTGTTGCACTTGGCGATAAAATGTAAAAAGAAAAAAATTTTGTACGACGTCGTATAGAAGTGTTACAAATTACGAAGCATCTCGAACAAACTAAACACTTGTTTTGAAGTGGTTAACATTTCCACGGACGCTTTAAATGTATATTTTAGAAATCATCACTGCTGCTGAACTTCAAGATTTACTGAATAGTAAAAAATCACATCACGGGGTAAAAGTACTTGATGCACGATGGGATGACACGAAATCAAGGACATCTATTCGTGAAGAGTATGATAAAGAACATATACCGCTCGCAATCTTTTACAATCATGAGTTAGTAAGCGATCTTTCACAACAGACTCCTCAAGCTTTCCCGAAGTTGACGGATTTTGTTCGATACATGAACAAAGTAAGCATTTCAGTTGAAGATGATGTTGTCATTTATGGCACTAACCATACTAGTTTCAGTGCAGAGTATTGTGCTTTTGTATTCAAACACTTTGGACATGTGGGGAAGGTGTGTATCCTTCAAGGTGGGATCGAAGAGTGGAAAAAGTTGGGATATCGTACGGAAGTCTCTCGTGAAGATCTCGGTATAAACGAAAATAATTTCAACATCTACATACCGCATGAGCATGAAGATTCGTCGTTACACCAAGTTGATGTTTCTGAAGTTTTGAGATGTTTAGATTCTGACCAAATTCAGATTGTTGACTGTCGGGAGCCCCAAATTTTCCATGGGGAGACTTTAGATGTCTCTTTCTATAGCTCAAATGAAAAAATAGTAGAATTTACTGGCCATCGTCGCGGTCATATTCCTGGTGCAAGAAACGTCCCATTTTCTCGTATTCGTTCTGTGGAAGATTCGGATACCTTGAGACAAATTTTCTTTGACTCCGGAGTAGATCTATCTCGTAAGATTCTACTTATTGCAAGGGGTGGGATAAGTCCGGCTCCTTCTATATCATTCAAGTTGAGAAAGTTAGGTGTTACATCCGAGATTGTACGCGACGGAATGTGCTCCTGGTGCACCGCTCAAGGAAGTTCCTATCCTTTGATTTCAACAAATGATTTACACTACAGTGAACACAAGCCAATTATCGTGTGGGCTTTACCTAAAAGTCGTACAGATATTCTTGAATACTGTTTCAAAATGCACCCAGAGATTCAAGTGTACAAATCTATAATATTCCCACATTCAGATTCAAGTATGCAAAATGATCAAGATGCTAGGAATTCGCTGAGAAAAGCAGTATATACTTCTATGCTAGAAATACTGAGTGTAAATGGAGGTTCAACAAAAGTAAATGTTGCGATGGAGCAATGTCGTGATTATAGAGATGCGGAAATGGAAGATTCTTGGTTAAAGAGCTTCAATCATATAATTCTTGTCCGGGATCCTGAAGCAACTTCTGCATTGCAATGGTATGCCAGTTTGAGGGGGGATGAAGGTGTTGAAAGCATAAACACATTTTCTTACAAAAACGCATTTGATATTCTTACGAGATTGAAAAGAATCGATGCTGTATCATTGATTTTAGACACTGATCTAGACCTGGCTCAAAGTCCGGAAATGACAATGGAGCATCTTTGTGACTTTGCTGGAGTTGAATATAAAAAGTCCATGTTCAACTGGGATTTCATTCAAGGGGATATTCAGTCTGCAGTATATAACGAAGTAGACTTGCCTCGCGTTTCAGTTGAAGAGCGAAATATTGATGAAGAAATTTATCACGAAATAACCGCGACTGCTGCAGAAGTAAAACCATATTATGAAGCAGTAGTTTGGAACTCTATTTCGAATAGGAATATGTGGCCAATTTGTCGTCAAGGTCCGTCCTCGCAAAATGGTTTTAACGTGCTTATCTGTGCCTCATTATATTGTGGTAAGTTGGACTTGCTACCATGTATGACTGCTTCATTTTTTTCAGATTCTACAATTTTCGCTTTTCATCACGATGAACTCGTGAGTGCGGAAGAAAAATGCCCGTATTTGTTTGATTTGCCTTTAGTGGTTTGTGGTGAAGTGGGAGCTGTTTTACAGATGCTAAGAATAATGAACACTAAAATTTCGAAAGGATACATTTGTGTAGTTCGTGTTCTTATCACTACGGATAAAATACCGGCGATAAAGTCGTTGACCTATCCATTCTCCATAATTCGGTCTCACGAGGATATCGCGTCAGGTATCTTCATGCAGGACATAATCAAATTAGTTAATTCTGATATTGAATCATTGAAGGTCGAGTCTGAAGTCGGTTTCGCTAAAGACAATGAAAGTATAGATATCAAATTTCCGAATGTGCACTGGCGAGACATATCTAAGCTAATTCAGCATTGCGAAGAAGTAAACAATATTGCCGTTATGGATGTGGAAAGTGCGTATACGTTGACTGAGATATATGCAAGATCTCTGAAAGTAGACCAGATATTGACCAAATATGGTTGTATTTCTGGTGATCACGTAGCAATTTATCTTGAATCTTCTGCATCTTCAACCTGGGCAGCACTTGGCTCCTTATTATGCGAATGCGTCTTTGCAGATGTTCCTACATGGTATAGATCAACGGACCTCGACCGAGTTCTAGGTATTATTAAGCCCAAAGTAATCTTAACTTCGGATGCTCTTTCAAAGAATATTTCGGAAACAGAAAAGGCGAGCATCATTGTACTATCTGAAGAAATGAAAGGTTTTAAATGTGTACACAGTAATTTTAAAGAACTTCATCCAACGCTGAAAACGCAGAATAAACCAGACTCCGGAGGTTTTTGCGTGCTTACTAGCGGAACTACTGGGATATCTAAAGTTGTATGCTGTCCGGAGGCCTCTCTTACTGATTCGCAACCAATTTTTGAGAAGATTTTAAGAGATGGCGATCGGGTCGGAAGTTTCTGGGTATATTACTATTTTTTAATCCCTATTATTTCTGGTTGCACTTTTGCCATCATACCGTCCGATTTTTTTCTGAAACCAAAAGAACTATGCGATTACGTGAAACAAAAGCAGATTACGGTCCTTTTCTTAACTCCCTCTATTTTGGAGAGTTGTTTGGTAAATGTATCAGATGAAATTTTTCAGGAATCTTTTAATTCTGTGCACACCCTCATGTTGACGGGAGAACGTTTCCGGGACCAAATCAGAGATTCATTTTTGGCCAAAATACCTGCTTGTAAGGTAATAAATATATACAGCACAAACGAAAGCGGCGATCTGGCAGTATACAAAGATGGTTGCTTCCAAATTCGAGAAGGTACGAGAGCAAGAATACTTGACGATTCTGGGCGAGCTGTTTTACGTGGTAACATCGGCCATCTGTTCGTGCAGAAACAAGGTTTGCTCACAGGATACTGGACGGAACATGGTGAGACCTCAATGAAAAATGATTGGTATGATACTGGAGACTTAGTTCGCTGGCTTGGAGGAAATAAAATTACATTTGAAAGTAGATCGAATGGTGCTCACGTCAAAATTCGTGGATTTAAAGTCTCCCCTCGGATGGTTCAAGATTTATTGCTTCAACATAAATCGATCAAAATAGCGAAGGTCTCAGTTTTTGGTGAAGATGATGGAATAGAAATCAGTCTTGTCGCTGCCATCGCTTTGAACGCGAACGAATCAATATCAGAGAATGAAATTCGTGAATGGATGCAGGCACGAGCTCCACATTATATGATTCCTAGTGCTTTTTATTATTTAGAAGATGGAATTCACACCTCCACATCTGGTAAGGATTTAAAACTTAATGTAAAGAAATTGAAGCGAATTTCGGACTGTGTTTCAAATGACTTGAGTGCCACCGAATCAGAGTTGGCCAATATCTGGAAGACGGTATTAGGTCAACCGCAACTTAACTTGAAAGGAAGTGACAGTTTTTTTGACCTCGGCGGAAGCTTAAAATTTGTTGAACTAGCTGATGCTATATCAAAATATCGAAATCAAGAGGTTCAGGTAGGTGATATTCTGTCGAAACCTACCTTATCAGGAATGGCGAGTCTCTCTTCAGTGGATTCTAGGGAATTTAATGCATTCAACGAGGCGGAAAAATTTACTTTTAGCTCATTGGCTCGTGAAAGAAGTGAAGAAACTCGAAGAATTATTTTTGACTCGTGGAATTTGAAGACTAAAAAGAACATCTTGTTAACAGGTGTTACCGGGTATGTTGGTGCGTATCTATTGCGTGATTTCATCGCAGATAATTCCGTCGAATTTATTCACTGCGTCATTAGAGCTAAAGACAAGCAAGAGGCTAACAAAAGGGTTCATGGTATGAGTACTCGTCGTGGAATTTCTTTTGGCGATGAATATTCAAAGAAAGTAGTACTCGTATGTGGTGACGTTTCAAAGCCATTACTTGGTATCCCCAGTAGAGAATATGAATCTTTGGTCTCGTGTATCGATGTTGTCGTGAATGCGGGAGCAGAAGTCAATATGCTGAAGGCATATTCTGCACTGGCTGCAGTAAACGTCGGTGGGACAGTAAATGCGCTAGAATTTGCGGCACGAGCTCGCGCTAAGCATGTGTTCACATCAACAATGCTTCCTCTCCCTGGTGAAGAGGCAACGGGCTATCGAAAGAGTAAAGAAGTGGCAGAACTAGTGTGTTTGCGCGCTCAGAGTGAATTAGGTGTCCCGAGTGCGGTTCTCCAACTTGGTGATATAGGCATTTCTACAGATGAAGGAAGTTTTGCCCCCGATGATGATTATATCGTGATATTCCTGCGAGCTTGCGTTTCATTGAATTTATTTCCGCGCACAGATTGGGCCTTCAGTGTTATGAGTGTAAACGACTGTTCTATGATGCTAACGAAACTTTCATTGGAAGGAAAGGTTGAAAGTTTTGATGGAAATGCCCGAGAAGTGAAAGGTAAATTAATAAGATTTGATCAACTGTATAGTTGGATATCGAAGGATATACCTCTTTATATGTGCAGTTTAGGAGGATGGACTAATGCTGCGAAAAGTGGAGCTGCGGATGGCATTGATGAGCTCAAACGAGCCCTACTTTTGCTCGAATCCATGGAGGTTGAGCTTGCCGCGGAAGGAGTTCGGCTTGAATCCGGTGAAAAATCCGGTGAAATAGATTTATGCGTAGATGAGCGTTGGGGTCAGAGTTTGGCAAATGCATTACAACTTGAATCTTTGACTTCGAATAAAGACAGCGCGACCAAGAGGTCAGCTCGAACAGTTGCTTATGCAGCTCTTTCTCAAGGTGAAGAACTTGTTCCAATTAACATTCGTTTACAGGATATGACGAATACTTCGGTTGAGATACAAGTTACACATTGTGGACTTTGTGGTTCTGACGACCACCTTATTTCAGGAGACTATGGAGACTATGCCGTGTGGCCACAAGTATGTGGCCATGAAATAGTTGGCATTGTCACTCAAGTTGGCAACGCTGTCACACACTTGAAACCAGGGCAGCGCTGTGGAGTAGGTTGGCAGTGTTCATCATGTCATGATTGTGAGTGGTGCTTGAGAGGTAACGAACAACTTTGCAGTAAAGTTGTGTGCACCTGCTGCGAAGGTAATCGAGGTGGCTTTGCAAACCTAGTGCGCATTAAGGACGCTTCATTTGCCTTCAACATACCTGAAAATTTGGACTCCGCAGAAGTGGCCCCTTTGCTTTGTGGAGGACAGACGGTTTGGACTCCACTGAAGGAACAAACAAAGCCTGGTGATCGTGTAGGAATTTTAGGTCTTGGTGGTCTTGGACATATGGCAATTAAATTTGCGAAAGCGCTAGGATGTGAAGTTACAGCAATTTCTTCCTCTGAGTCCAAAAAGAGAGAATCAATTGAACATGGTGCAAAACACTACATTTTACACGCAGATAGAGACGCAATGGCACGCAGAAAAGGAACTCTGGACTTTATTCTCGTTACTATCGCGACAAACCAAAGAGTAGATTTCGAAAAATTCTTCCATTTGTTACGGCCGCGTGGGACAATTTGTTTTGTCGGGATGTGCCCGCCAATAACAGCAGATGTGTTTTCCATGGGGTTCACAATGTGTAATATAACGACCAGTAATACGGGAGGGCGCAAAGATATGATAGAAATGTTAGATTTTTGTTCGCGGAATGGAATCGGAGCTTCAGTGAAGAAAAGACCACTATCAAAAATTAACGACGCACTTGCTGAGCTGAGAAGTGGTGAGTCTTCGATTCGACACGTTTTAGTGAACGATCTTTGAGGAAGATGCTGTGTACGAATCAACTTACTTTTATAACAATAAATACAGACAACTACTACTAAACATACTAACAGTCTCGTGCATATATAATATTACTTTGGGACATTTAACCCTACATAAATTACAGTATATAGTTCAATAGTTGTACCTTGGTACCCAACCCAGCTTTTCCCAACATCTTTTTCTCTCCCCCCTGTTTGTTTAAGGTGTTACAACCGGTGGCTGTAACATTTAGGGTATTACCCTTAATGCATCTTCCTCTTCGGGATCTTTTCGTCACTTTTTTATATGAAGTTTTAACTATACAATATAATATAGACGATGTATGTACCGTACCATGGTACCACTGGTACCAGGTACAGTCAACGATGTCGTTAAATGTATACGCAATTAGCTTTAAATACTAGCAGTATGTGGAAAAGTATTAAAAAGTTGTTAAAAAAGTGACAAAAATGATAAAAATGAACGAGCTAATGGCTAAGACCACTCTTAAATTAGCTGTTTTTTTAAGGTGTCAACTAAACCCTATCCTAAACCCTAGTGATACATTAAACGCCAAAAAGCTGTTTTTAGGGTTTCATATTGTTGAGTTTTGTCGATAACCACTTCTTAAATTCTAAAATGATAAAAATGATACAAAAATGATACGTTCCATATTTTTTGGTTTTATGACTGGTAAACCCTATACCCTACACCTTAAACCCAAAATCAACACCTTAAACTCAAAATTCCCCCTCACTGAAAAATGGCCAAATTATCAGTTTCAACTGATAGAATTTATATGGAAAAGATCAGTTTGTTCAGTTCAACTGATCTTCCAACTGAGGCCATCTTGTAAACCAAATAGATTTTCAGAAATTCCGAAAAAACCTTAAATTTTGTGCAACCCTAAAAATTCGCCGTTTCCGGAATTCCAAAGACTTTTCAGAAACACCGGTCCGGAATTCTGGAAAATCGTCAGATTTCTATAACTTCGCACGAGCTCGACAAT
>MDSZ01168604.1_pt1 | contig 11364 bp, 10 predicted proteins | sample 811201 | NCBI WGS metagenome assembly MDSZ01 (sample SAMN05326647, study PRJNA326480) | marine metagenome | isolation source: seawater | place: Indian Ocean: North | collected 2010 | reverse complement strand
TGGAAATGTAGCTTTAGAGTCTATGGGTTTTAAAACTTATGGATTTGGAGGAGGAAGAGAAGATATCTGGGAACCAGAAGAAGATATTTATTGGGGATCTGAAAAAGAGTGGTTAGGAGTTGAAAGATACAGCGGTAAAAGAGAATTAGAAAATCCTTTAGGAGCAGCACACATGGGATTAATTTATGTTAATCCCCAAGGTCCAGATGCTAATCCGGACCCTTTATTGGCAGCACACGATATTAGAGAAACTTTTGGTAGAATGGCAATGAATGATTATGAAACCGTGGCGCTCGTAGCAGGTGGTCATACTTTTGGTAAATCTCATGGCGCAGCACCAGAATCACATAAAGGACCTGAGCCAGAGGGTTCAAAAATTCAAGAACAGGCTACTGGATGGAATAGTAATTATAAAAGCGGTTTAGGTGTTGATACTATAAGTAGTGGAATTGAAGGTGCATGGACGAGCAATCCTATCAAATGGGATATGGGATATTTCGATAATTTATTTGGATATGAGTGGGAACTTACAAAAAGTCCAGCGGGGGCTCATCAATGGAAGCCTGTAAGAAATGGACATGCCATCAACATGACTCCAGATGCTCATAATAAAGGTCAAAAAAATATGCCAATGATGCAAACTACTGATCTTTCGTTAAAATTAGATCCAAAATATGGACCAATTTCAAAACATTTTCACAAAAATCCAAAAGAATTTGCCGAAGCTTTTGCAAAAGCCTGGTTTAAGCTTACTCATAGAGATATGGGTCCTAAAGCTAATTATTTGGGAGCAGAAGTTCCTAAAGAGGATTTAATTTGGCAAGATCCAATCCCAAAAAACAAATATAAATTAAAAAATCAAGACATAGAAATTTTAAAAAAAAATATTTCTAGATCTGGCGTTTCAATATCCCAACTTGTTTCTACGGCATGGGCATCTGCTTCAACGTATAGAGGTTCAGATAAAAGAGGTGGTGCAAATGGAGCTAGAGTAAGATTAGCGCCGCAAAAAGATTGGGAAGTTAATAATCCAGCTCAATTAACAAAAGTTCTAAAAGCTTATGAAAAAATTAAGAAAAAATTTGATACTAAGAAAAAGGTTGTTTCAATTGCAGATTTAATTGTTTTAGGTGGAAATGTAGGAGTAGAGCTTGCTGCAAAAAAAGCTGGTAAAAAAATTAAAGTTCCGTTCTTGCCAGGAAGAGGAGATGCAAATCAGGATCAGACAGATATTCATTCATTTGGATTATTGAAACCTTTAGCTGATGGTTTTAGAAATTATGCACCAGATAATTATGCAAAATCAGCTGAGGAAATTTTAATAGATAAATCACAATTGATGCAGCTTACAGGTCCTGAAATGACAGTTTTGATTGGTGGAATGAGAGTTTTAGATACTAATTTTGATGGATCAAAACATGGATTGTTTACAAAAAAACCAGGTACGTTATCAAATGACTTTTTTGTTAATCTTTTAGATATGGGAATTAAGTGGAAAGAAGTCTCACCAAAAGAAGATCTTTTTGAAGGTAGAGATCGTAAAACAAATAAAGTTAAGTGGACAGGAACTCGTGCTGATCTTATTTTTGGATCTAATTCTCAGTTAAGAGCACTTGCTGAAGTATATGCAACTAATGACTCTCAAGATAAATTTATTTCTGATTTCGTTTCTGCTTGGACTAAGGTTATGAATTTAGATCGCTTTGATTTAAATTAAAACTAGTTAGGCTTACCCCAAACATTTTCTACGTCTATCCACCCAGAGTAATTTCCAGTTTCAACTTTACACCAATTAGATTTACATTTTTTTATAATTAATAATCTTCCTTTTTCTAGTTTTGCTACTGGTTTTGAATATTTGGTCGGGTTTTTAAAAATAATTTTGCTTGAAAGAACAACTATTGATTTAGATTTTTTTAGTTGAGATCTATGTATCCAACCACTATTTTTTTTATGATCAATTATTTTTCTAAAATTTTCTTTTTTATCAATAACTTTTATAGGCAAAAAAACTTTTTTATAAACAAATTTAATTGGATCATCAACGCTTGGACCATATCTTACATTTACTTTATTATATTTTAACATAAGGAAATGATTTTCATTAGAAAACGATTTTATTTGGATAACAAAAGTAAATATTAAAATTAAAATTACTTTGTACATATACAGTTTTTTTTCTTAGTAAATTTTGCTTCTCTAAAATTTAAATTTTTCAAATTAAATAACAAAATTGATCCATTTGATCTGTTTCCTATATTTAAAATTTTTTTTAAAACCTCATTTGATTGTATATTTCCAATAGTTCCAGCTACAGGACCTAATATTCCTTCGGCTTCACAATTCAATATTTCATCACTTGGTTCGGTTTGATAAAAACATTTAAGACATGGTTCATTTACCTTCTTAAAATCAAAAGTAAAAACATGACCATCAAATTTACTAATTGCTCCTACAATCAATATCTTTTTATATTTTAATGAAAATTTATTAATTATAAATTTGGTTTTAAAGTTATCTGATCCATCAACTATAACATCAAATTTTTTAATTATTTTATCAAAATTTTTATTTGTAATTTTTTTTTTGAAAATTTGAACTTTTGTTAAAGGATTAATTAGTTTTATTTTTTTTTTTACAACATCAACCTTGAATTTTCCTATATCTTTTGTGTCGAATAATGATTGTCTATGTATATTTGATAAGTTTATTTTATCAAAATCTGCAATTCCCAAAATACCAATTCCTGCTCTGCTTAAATAATCTGCTACTGGACATCCTAATCCACCCAATCCAATTATCAGAACCTTAGATTTTAAGATTGATTTTTGACCAACTACACCTACATCTTTAAGAATAATTTGCCTTGAATACCTTTCAATACTATCTTTGCTTAAACTATATTTCATTTACCTGTTGACCCAAATCCTCCCGAACCTCTAACAGTCTCAGGTAGTTCATCAACTTCCTCAAAATCAATTTTTAAAATTGGCATAAGAACCATTTGAGCAATCCTATCTTTGTTATTTACAACAAATTCCTTATTACTATGATTATATAATATTATTTTTAATTCGCCTCTATAATCACTATCAATTGTTCCTGGTGAGTTAAGGACACCAATATTAAATTTTGCAGCCAATCCTGAACGAGGTCTAATTTGAACTTCTACACCGTTAGGTATTGCTATCGATAAACCTGTTGGAATTAGCGTTGCGCTATTAGGTGCAATTTTAATTGGATTATCAATAAAAGCCATAAGGTCCATTCCAGAAGATCCTTTTGTTTTATATAATGGTAGTTCAGCTTTTGGATTAAGTTTTTTAATTAAAACTTTTGCCATTGATCTAATTAATTTCTGAAATTACTCTTTCTACTATTTTTTCAGCTAAAAGAGTTTTTTTCATTTTAGGCATTTTTTCGTTTTTTTTATTTTTATAAAAAATTGTAACTTCATTAAAATCTGAATCAAAACCAATAGATTTGTCTGATACATTATTTGCAATTATCCAATCACAATTTTTTTCTGATAGTTTTTTTAATGAATTGTCTTCAAGGTTATTTGTTTCTGCGGCAAAACCAATTACAATTTTTGGTCTTAGAGAATTATGTTTAGAAACATGTTCTAAAATGTCAATATTTTTTTCAAAGTTTAAATTTAAACCTTTTTCCTTCTTAACTTTTTCTTTGCTAAAATTTTTTATTTTCCAATCTGAAACTGCCGCTGAAAAAACAGCAATATCTGATGGTAGATTTTCTAAAGTTGCATCAAACATCTCCTTTGCAGATTTAACTTTTATTAAATTAATATCAGGTGCAACTTTTAAATTTGTGGGACCTGAAATTAATGTTGTTTCAAATCCATTATTTTTAAAAGCTTTTGCCAACTCAAAACCTTGTTTTCCACTTGATTTATTTGAAATATATCTCACTGGATCAATATATTCGTGTGTTGGTCCAGCAGTCACAAGTGCTTTAAGTTTGTTATTTATTTTTATATTTTGTAGATAAATGTTTAAATTACTAATTATATCCTCTGGTTCTGTCATTTTACCTTCACCATATTCACCACAAGCCATATCCCCAGTTTCAGGTCCTATGATTTGGTAATTAAAATTCTTTAATTTATTTAAATTTTCTTTATTTGCAGGATGTTCCCACATTCTTACATTCATTGCAGGAGCTAAAAAAATTTTTTTATTTGAAGCCAGTACAACTGTTGATGCTAAATCATCTGAAATACCATAGCTTAGTTTTGAAATAGTATTTGCTGTTGCTGGCGCAATTAAAATTAGGTCAGCCCATCTAGAAAGTGATATATGATCCATTTCTGACTCATTTTCATAATTAAATAAATCTGAGTAAACTTTCTCTTGCGATAAAGAGGTTATTGAAAGAGGAGTAACAAATTTTTTTGCACTTTCTGTTATAATAGTTTTAACAGAAGCACCTCTTTTTTTAAATAGTCTTATCAGTTCTAAGCTTTTATAAGCAGCAATCCCACCACAAATTATTAATAAAATTTTTTTATTTTCAAAGTTATTCATTGTCGAATTAAAATACTATGAATCCTAAAAATACAAGCAATAATAATCCAATAATGCTTTGATTTTTGAAAGATTTCATTTCTAGCTCTTTTTCTTTTAAAGCTGAATATGAATTTGAATTTTGAGGTATTTGTCCACTTGCCAGAAAAGTTAAGGCTTGATTTGCTTTGTCCATAATTTTTGGTAAATCTGGAAGCCTTTTCAAAACTTCAGCAGAGTCTTTTAATGTTTCGGTAATATTAGTAATTGGATCTTTTGTTTCTTTAAGCCACTTTTCAAGTACTGGTTTTGATGTTTTCCAGATATTAGTTTCAGGATTAAGCGATCTTGCAACACCTTCTACAACAACCATAGTTTTTTGTAGAAGTAGTAATTGTGGTTGTGTTTGCATATTAAATTTAGCAGTAACATCAAATAACTGTTTAAGGAGTTTACCACCTGAAATGTCTTTAACTGATTGACCAAATATTGGTTCTCCAATTGATCGTAAAGCTTGTGCAAGCTCATCTATCTGAACATTTTGTGGAACCAAACCTGCAATAATATGAACTTCGGCGACTTTTTTATAATCTCTTTGTATAAAACCATAGAGTATTTCTGCAAGATACCTTCTGTCTAATTTATTTATTCTACCCATAATTCCAAAATCAATTGGCACTATTCTTCCATCATTATCAATAAACAAATTTCCTTGATGCATATCTGCATGAAAAAAACCATCGCGAACAGCGTGTCTCAAGAAATGTTGTATAATATCAGATGCAATAGTTTTAGTATCAATTTTTTTTTCTTCTAGAACTTCTTTATCTCTAATAGATGTTCCTTGAATCCAATCTAAAGTTAAAACTTCTTCGCTTGTATAATTCCAGTATATTTTAGGAACGTAGAATCCAAGATCATTTTTTGTATTTTCATAATATTCATTTGCAGCTGCAGCCTCAAATCGTAAATCCATTTCATGATTAGTTATTTCTTTTAAAAGAAAAGTTACTTCTACTAATTTTAGTCTTTTTGCTTTTTTAATTATACTTTCCACAAAATAAGCAAGAAGCATTAACGCATCTATTTCATCATTAAAAATTTTTTTAATATTTGGTCTTAAAATTTTAATTGCCACATCTTTTATAGTTCCATTATCATTAATTTGTGCTTTATGGACTTGAGCAACTGATGCAGCAGCCACAGGTTCACTTAGGTTGATTATAGAGTTAAACAAATTAGAACCCAAATTTCTTTCAATTATTTTTTTAGCCTCAGACGTTGAAAAGGCAGGCAATTTATCTTGTAACTTAGCAAGTTGTTCGGCTAATTCTTCACCAATAATGTCTGGTCTAGTAGCTAAAAATTGACCCAATTTAATAAAAGTGGGTCCCATATTTTCTATGGATTTACATAATTTTTCCTCACTATTTGTAACTTTATTTTGATCTTGATTTGTAAAAAAAGAAATTGAAAGAATATTAAAAAAAATTTTAACTAATGCCGGAGGTTGATGAACTTTAGCAATAATTTTTAAAGCATCTGATTGTGCTAATTTTCTAGCTATTTTAAATAAAGTTATTATTTTTTTTATCATCAAATTTTCCATCCAGAATGTATAGAAACAATACCGCCACTTAGATTTCTATAATTACATTTCTTAAATCCGCTTTTTGTCATAATCTCTATTAATTGATGTTGATTAACAAATTCATCTATACTTCTTAATAAGTAATTGTAGGGTTTTTCATCACCTATTATTAATTTTCCAAATAAAGGAATAATTTTAGAATATTTTTTGTATAAAAATTCTAAATTTGAATTTTCAATTTTTGAAAATTCTAAACAAAAAAATCTACCCCCTTTTTTTAAAACTCTATATGCCTCAGAAATACTTTTGTTTAGATTTTTAGTATTTCTTAAACCAAAACTAATAGTATAATAATCAAAAGTATTCTCTTGAACCGGCAACTTCTCGGCAGAACCTAGTTTCCATTTTATATTATTGTATTTGTTAAGTTTTTTTTTTCCTTTAGCAATCATTTTTGCGTTTGGATCCACACATAATATCTTAGAACTATGATTTGTAGCTTTTGAATATAATTTTGCAATATCACCTGTACCAGTTGCAACATCGATTAATTTTTTTTTATATGAAGGATTAATCATATAGATTAACTCTTGTTTCCAAATTCTGTGAATACCAAATGACATTATGTCATTCATTAAATCATATTTGTCAAAAACAGTGTCAAATACACTTTCCACTAGTCCTTTGTTTTGTTGTAGATTTTGTTGCATGATATAATTTGTTATTTATTTTATAATATAGTCTCTAATGCCAGAATTGCCAGAAGTAGAAATAGTAAAACAATCACTTGAAAAAAGTATTATTTTTCAAAAAATTAACGATGTATTAATAAAAAATAGAAATTTAAGGTTTAAAATTCAGAGTAATTTTAGAAATTTACTTAAAAACAAAAAAATAATTAATATTTCAAGAAGATCAAAATATTTAATTATTCACATTGAAAAAGAAAAGTTTTTATTAATCCATTTTGGAATGTCTGGTACTTTGCATTTATTAAATAAAAAAAGTAAAGATATTGGCTATACAAACTTAAGTTTTTATCATTCGAAAAAAATTCCAAAAAAACATAACCATGTTACTATAAAATTTTCACAATTTAAGATAGTTTACAACGACCCTAGAAGATTTGGTTTTATGAAAATATTATTTTCAAAAAAAGAGCTAAATAATTTTTTTAATAATTACGGCCCTGAACCTTTAGATTCAAAATTCAATTTTAATTATTTGAGGGAAAAATTTAAAAATAAGAAAAAAAATATAAAAAATCTACTTTTAGACCAAATTATCGTTTCAGGAATTGGAAATATTTACGCAAATGAAATTTTATTTTATTCAAAAATAAATCCGAAAAAAAAGGCAAAAAACCTAGTTAACTCTGAAATATATAGCTTAATAAAATTTTCGAGAATTGTTTTAAAAAAAGCAATCAAAAAAGGAGGTTCATCAATTAAAAATTTTATAAATACAAAAGGTTATTCTGGAAGTTTTCAAAAAGAATTTCGGGTATATGAGAGGCAAAATGAAAAATGTTTTAAAAAAAATTGTAAAGGTATAATAAAGAAAATTGTTATTTCTAATAGATCAACTTTCTTCTGTAAAAATTGTCAAAAATAGCTAATTATTCTATTGACCCTTAAGAATTTGCAAGTTATACAATCGCGCTTATGGCAAACACAAAATCAGCTATTAAAACTATAAGAAGAATTTCTAGACAAACTGCTGTAAATAAGTCAAGAAAAAGTAGATTTAGAAATGCGATTAAAAAAATGAATTTAATTATTGAGTCTAAAAAAAAAAAGGAAGCTTTAGCCTTTTTACCTAAATTGAATTCAGAACTTATGAAAGTTGCAAAAACTGGTGTTATCAAAAGACAAAACGCGTCAAGAAATATTTCTAGAATTACAAAAAAAATAAACTCGCTATAATTTAAACTACTAAGAGTTGTTGAGCATAATCTCGCTTACTACAACCAAAAGTATTTATACTAAATATAATTTTTTTTTAAAACCAAGCACTACATATAGATTACTTTTTTTTTATTTTTTTTATTATTAATAATTTTCACGCTTAGATTTTATTTAAATTAAATTAAATACATTGCTAGGTTGCGTAATTAAATTATTCGCCCGCAGATTTTATTTTTTTTTTTATTTTAAAAAATTTTTATTGCTTTAATTTCATTATGGTCTTAATTGGAATTCTTTCACATCATGAATAATAAAAATATTTTAAATCAAAAAAAAGAAATTCAATCTGATAATATTAATTGGAATTCTATACAGCTCGAAATGAAAAGTAAGCTTGGGCATGATATTTATGAAAGTTGGCTTAGAAAATTAAGTTTTGTTGAGGAATTTAATGATTATATTCTGTTATCTGTATCTACAAGATTCATAAGAGATTGGATAACTTCTCGATATTTAGATCAAATATTGCAAATAATTAAAAACCACAAAAAAAGAATTAATAGAATTGAGCTTAAAATTCATGAAAAAAATGAGGAAAATTTAACACAAAATTTAGAAGATCCAAAGACCACACAGTATAAAAGAGAAAACGTTTCTTTTATTAAAGACAGTTATTTGCAGTATAACAGAATTGATCCTAATAAAAAATTTGAAAATTTTATAATTGGCCCAAGTAATAAACTCGCCCTTGAAGCTTCAAAGAAAGTAATTGAAAATATTTCACATTATAATCCATTATATGTTTATGGTGGAGTTGGAATGGGAAAAACTCATTTACTAAATGCTATTGGGCTAAGCTTAAAAGATAAAAATAAAGTAATGTTTATTTCTGCAGAAAGATTTATGTATCAATTCGTAAAAGCAATTAAAACTAATGAAATGGTTAAATTTAAGGACTATTTTAGAAATACAGATGTTTTACTTATTGATGATATTCAGTTTATGAATGGCAAGGAAGCTATGCAGGAAGAATTTTTTCATACATTTAATGCTTTATTAGACAAAGGTTCGCAAATTATAATATCCTCTGATAGAGCTCCAAATAAATTATCTAGAATTCAAGAAAGAATTAAATCAAGGTTTGCAGGAGGGTTAGTGATTGATATTCAAAAACCAGATTATGAACTAAGATATAAGATAGTAAAAAATAAAATTGATGAATTAAATATTTTTTACTCAAATGAAATAAATGTATCAGAGGAAATTAAGAAGTTTGTAAGTCAAGAAATTAAAAATAGTATAAGAGAATTAGTTGGTGCCATTAACAGAATAGCTTCATTTTCTAGAATTTATAATAAAACACCAACTTTATCTGAAATTAAAATAATTTTAAAAGATCTATTAAATTTTACAGAAAATAAAGTTTCAATTGATTTAATACAATCAATAGTCTGTAAATACTTTAAAATAAGCAAAAATGAAATGTTGTCTTCCCGAAGATCAAGATATTTAGTAAGACCAAGACAAACAGCAATATATTTAACAAAAATACTTACATCAAAATCTTTGCCAGAAATTGGTAGAGAATTTTCAAACAGAGATCATACAACGATAATACATTCTGTACGGACTATAGAAAAATTAAAAAAGTTAAATCCTGAGTTAAGCTCTAATATTGATAATTTGAAAAATAAAATTTTGTATAGCAAAGAAAATGAAATTTAATGTCAATCAACAAGATCTTCAAAAAGCTTTAAATTATTGTCAAGGCGTAATTGAAAAAAGAAGCACTCTACCAATTTTATCAAATGTACTTTTGGATACCAGTAATTCAACACTAACCATAACTGCAACAGATCTAGATTTAATTTTTATTCACAAGATTAATGATGTTGAAATCTTAGAGGAAGGCAAAACAACAACAACTTCTTCTATAATGTATGATATTATTAGAAAGTTTTCTTCTGGGAAAAAAATAAACTTGTCATTAAGTAGTGAAAGTAAATTACAATTAGAGTCAGAAAAATCTATTTTTCATTTAAACTGCATTAGTGTCTCAGAATTTCCATTGACAGATGAAAATTTTAATCAAAATGAGTTTTTGATTAACTCCAAACAATTACTTAAATTGTTAAATAAGTGTAAATTTTCAGTTTCAAATGACGAGACAAGGCATTATTTGAGCGGTATTTATTTTCATCAAACCCAGATTGAAGACAAGATTTTTTTAACTGCCGTTGCCACCGATAGTCATAGAATGTCAATATCTAAATTAAGAATGAAAGAAAAAATAAATTTTGAGTCAATTATTTTACCTAAAAAAACAATTTTTCAGTTGTGTTCTCTTTTAGAGGATTATGATGGAGACGTAAAAATTTCAAATATAAAATCAAAAATAAAATTTGAATTTAACAATAATATTTTAATTTCAAAATTAATAGATGGTAAATTTCCAAATTATGTTCAAGTTATACCAAAAAATAATAAAAAAAAATTGGAAGCGGACTTAAAACTTTTTCTCGATTCTGTTGATAGAGTTGCATCTGTTTCTTTTGATAAAAAAGATGGTGTTAAATTCAATTTAACAAAAGATACCTTAAATTTATCTGTAAATAATGCAAATAGTGGAGATGGCAAAGAGAGTTTAAATGTCAAATTTGATCATGATTTAGATATTAGTTTTAATTCTAGATATTTAATTGATGTTGCTTCACAATTGAGTGGAGATAAAATCGAAATATTTTTAAGTGATACAGGTTCCCCGGCGTTAATTAAAGATCCGGCGGATTTTGATAGTATTTTTGTAATAATGCCGATGAAAGGCTAATTCAATTCATCTAACTCAGAGTATATATTTTTTTCTAAAACTTTTAAAAAATCTTCTTTAAGCATTCCATTTTCAATAGGTTTTAATATTGAAATTGTTAAATTCAAATTTGGTTTTTTAATACCACTTTTTGGCCAAGTATATCCCGAATTAATTGCTACAGGTTGACATTTAACTTTTAATTCATCGTAAATTCTAGCTACACCTTTTTTAAAAGGTGATCTGTCGTCAGGGTTTAATCTCGTTCCTTGAGGAAAAATTACTAAAGGTCTATCTGATTGGTTAATCATAAAATATGATATTTCATCAAAAAAACCTAAATTATCTTTTGTTATTTTATTTCGATCAATTGATATTGAACCAATTTTTTTTAAATACCATCCAAAGACAGGTATCTTTAATAGTTCTTTTTTTAAAATAAATCTTGGGGAATTAAATATTGTTTGTAAATAAAATGTTTCAAACATTGATTGATGTGAAGAGGCAATAAAAAATCTTTCATTTGTAATTATA
>MDSZ01032103.1_pt1 | contig 11364 bp, 4 predicted proteins | sample 811201 | NCBI WGS metagenome assembly MDSZ01 (sample SAMN05326647, study PRJNA326480) | marine metagenome | isolation source: seawater | place: Indian Ocean: North | collected 2010 | reverse complement strand
TTCTCTAGGTATTGCTCCACCTACTATAGCGTTTACAAATTCAAAACCTGTTCCAGATTCTTGAGGTTCCAATTTAAGCCAAACATGACCATATTGACCTCTACCACCACTTTGTTTTATGTATTTAGCTTCCTGCTCGATTGGTGCTCTGATTGTTTCTCGATAAGCTACTTGAGGCTTACCTATATTAGCTTCTACAGAAAACTCTCTTTTTAATCTATCCACAATAATTTCAAGATGGAGTTCACCCATTCCAGAGATAATCGTTTGATTTGATTCTTGATCAGTTGCAACTTTAAAGGATGGATCTTCTTGAGCAAGTTTTGATAGAGCTAAAGCCATTTTTTCTTGATCCGCTTTTGTTTTAGGTTCAACAGCAATAGAAATTACTGGATCTGGAAAGTCCATTCTTTCTAGTGTAATGATTGAGTCAGGTGCACATAAAGTATCTCCCGTTGTGACATCTTTAAGCCCTACAGCAGCAGCTATATCTCCAGCTCTAACTTCCTTTACATCCTGCTTATCATTTGCATGCATTTGTAAGATTCTACCTATCCTCTCTTTTTTCTGGGATACGGCATTATAAACTGTATCACCAGCCTTTAGTACACCTGAGTAGACTCTAAAAAACGTTAAAGAGCCAACATATGGATCTGTTGCAATTTTGAAGGCTAAAGAAGAATATGGTTCATCATCCGTTGACTTCCTTTCGGCTTCTGTACCATCTTTATCATCTAAGATACCCTTAATCGCAGGAACGTCGACTGGGGACGGCATGAAATTGAGAACAGCATCTAGCATTGCTTGTACTCCTTTGTTTTTAAAAGCTGTTCCACACATGGCAAGTACAATTTCATTAGAGAGAGTTCTTGCTCTAAGACCTTGAATTACTTGTTCCGGAGTTAAATTACCATCATTAAGATAAGCATCCATCAATTCCTCGCTTGCCTCTGCAGCTGTTTCTAACAATTGTTCTCTTAATTCATTTGCTTTCTCAGAGAGATCATCAGGGATATCAATAATCTCAAATTTCATTCCTTTTGACTCCTCATCCCATACAATTGCTTTCATTGTTAGCAGGTCAACTACACCCTTAAAACTATCTTCGCTTCCTATGGGTACTTGAAGTGGTACTGGGTTTGACCCTAAGCGAGTTTTAATCTGATCAACTACTCTAAAGAAATCTGCACCGGCTCTATCCATTTTATTAACAAATACCATTCTAGGGACTTCGTATTTATTTGCTTGTCTCCATACAGTCTCTGATTGAGGTTCAACTCCTCCCACAGCACAAAATACTGCAACCGCCCCATCTAAAACACGCAGTGATCTCTCAACTTCAATTGTAAAATCAACGTGGCCGGGCGTATCAATAATATTAATTCTGTGTTTTTGAAACTGATCTGAGCTACCGCTCCAAAAACAAGTTGTGGCAGCAGATGTAATAGTTATACCTCTTTCTTGTTCTTGCTCCATCCAATCCATTGTTGCTGCCCCATCATGAACCTCGCCAATTTTATGAGAAATACCGGTGTAATATAATATTCTCTCTGTAGTTGTAGTTTTTCCTGCATCTATGTGAGCCATTATTCCTATGTTTCTGTAATTTTCAATTGGAGTTTCTCTTGACATTATTACCACCTGTAGTGAGCGAAGGCTTTGTTAGCCTCTGCCATTTTATGAACATCTTCTCTTTTTTTGACAGCCGAACCTTTATTATCGTAAGCATCAAGAAGCTCTCCCGCTAATTTACTTTTCATTGTTTTTTCGCTTCTCTTATCAGCTGCTTCAAGAATCCATCTCATAGCTAAAGATTGTTTTCTTTTTGTATTAACCTCAACAGGAACTTGATAATTTGAACCGCCTACTCTTCTAGATTTGACTTCAACAGAGGGGCTGACGTTCTGAAGTGCTTTATCCATCATAGTAATAGGATCTTCCTTGCTATTTTTCGAAATTATTTCAAGTGCACTATATAAAATCTTCTCTGCGACCCTCTTTTTACCATCCAACATAATCATGTTAGTAAATTTAGATACCGATAAACTATTATAAACCGGGTCTGGATTTAGTTTCTTTTTAGGAATTAATCTTTTTCTTGGCATAATTTACTTGGGTCTCTTTGTACCATACTTTGATCTACCTTGCTTTCTATTCTCAACACCCTGAGTATCCAGACTGCCTCTTACAATATGATATCTAACACCAGGAAGATCTTTAACTCTACCACCTCTGATTACTACTACGGAGTGCTCTTGGAGATTATGTCCCTCTCCACCTATATATGATGTTACTTCTTGTCCGTTGGTGAGTTTGACCCTAGCTACTTTTCTTAGTGCAGAATTTGGTTTCTTAGGTGTTGTAGTATAGACGCGCGTGCATACACCTCTTTTTTGAGGACATGAATCAAGTGCAGGGACCGCAGTTTTATAGGTCTTGCTCTTTCTGGGTTTTCTAACCAATTGATTTATAGTTGTCATAGTAATACCAAAATAATGGAGAAATTCTATTAGTACAGCCCTTGAGTGTCAAGAAGATAATGCAAATAAGGCTTGATAACTAAGTTTATTACGATGGCTGATCAGTTGAAATTTCATCGTCAGATTTTGCCTCAGGTGAGACATCTGGTAATGCAGTCATTTCTTCCGCGATTTCTTGCTCAATCATAGCTGTCTTGTCAAATTTAGCCTCATGTCTCTCTTGTGCTAGACTTGTTCCACAAGGTATAAGACGTCCAACTACAACGTTCTCCTTCAAACCTCTCAAATAATCTCTTTTACCATTTACAGCTGCATCGGTTAATACCCTGGTTGTTTCCTGAAATGATGCCGCAGAAATGAATGAGTTTGTAACCAGAGATGCTTTCGTAATACCAAGAAGAATAGGTCTATATTTCGGCATCTTAGCATCTGTTTTCACAGCTAGCATTTCTTTTATTATATCCAACAAATTCGATTTCTCCATTTGTTCGCCGACTATTAGATCAGTATCACCAGCATCAGTGATTTCCACTTTTTTAAGCATCTGGCGTAATATAACTTCAATATGTTTATCGTTGATAGAAACACCTTGGAGCCTATATACGTCTTGTACCTCTTTTACGATATGTTCTGTTAATTCTGTCACTCCTCTATACTGAAGAATATCGTGAGGATCTAGTTCTCCCTCTGAAATAACTTCTCCTTGTTCCACTTTTGCTCCTTCAAAAACATTTAATAATTTGGTTTTGATTAGCATCTGTGTATGTTTTTCCTCTTTGCCGTTCTCATCTTGGTAGCTAATTTCCAATCTTCTTTTGCCCTTAGTCTCCTTTCCAAAAGATACGACACCGGTTTTCTCTGCCAGCTCTGCTTTATCTTTTGGCTGGCGCGCCTCAAATAGATCTGCAACTCTAGGTAATCCCCCTGTTATGTCTCTGGTTCCAGAAGTTTCTCTTGGTGTTCTTGCGATAGTATCTCCCACTCCGATTTTCATACCATCAGTAAGTGTTACTATGGATTTTGAAGGTAAAATATAATGAGCTGGCATATTTGAGTTTGCAATATTTAAAACATCTCCTTTCTCATCGATTAATTTCACCATTGGTTTAAGATTCTTATCATAAGAAATACTTGATTGATCTTTAATTGTAGTAGATGATATTCCTGTAAGTTCGTCAGTTACTTGCTCTGTAGAAACACCCTCAACAAAATCCTCAAATTTTACAATTCCGGCAGTCTCTGTAATTATAGGAGTCGTGTAAGGATCCCAAGTAACTGATGTTTGACCCATCTCTACTTTGTCTCCATCATTAATAGTAATTACTGCACCGTATGGGATTTTATATCTTTCTCTCTCCCTTCCATTCTCATCGTAAACACCTAATTCTCCTGAACGTGAAACAACAACATTCTCACCTTTGGTGTTTTCAACAATTTTTAAATCATGATAACGCGCTATGCCTTTTGTTTTAACTTCGATACTGTTTGCAGCAACTGACCTAGATGCTGCTCCACCTATATGGAAGGTTCTCATTGTTAGTTGTGTCCCTGGTTCACCAATAGATTGCGCGGCTACTACACCAACTGATTCTCCAACAGATACTAATCTACCTTTTGCAAGATCTCTTCCATAACATTTTGCACAGACACCATGAGATGTATCGCAAGTAATTACGGATCTAACCCATACTTCATCAATAGCATGTTCTTCAAGCACATCAACGTTATGTTCATCTAATAAAGTCCCAGCTTCAAGTATTAATTCTTTAGTATTTTTTTTGTATAAATCCTTAAGTACAGTTCGACCTAAAACCCTCTCTCGTAAAGGCTCAACAATATCTCCTCCTTCAATGAGAGGTTTCATTAAAATTCCATTATCCGTGCCGCAATCATCTTCTGTAACAACAAGATCTTGAGAGACATCAACCAGCCTTCTTGTAAGATATCCTGAGTTAGCTGTCTTTAAAGCAGTATCAGCAAGACCCTTTCTTGCTCCATGAGTAGATATGAAATACTGCATTACATCTAATCCTTCTCTAAAATTAGCTGTAATTGGTGTTTCTATAATTGAACCATCTGGCTTAGCCATCAAACCTCTCATTCCCGATAGCTGTCTTATTTGCGCTGCAGACCCACGGGCACCAGAATCCGCCATCATATATATAGAATTAAAAGATTTATGCTCAACTGATTTTCCTGAAGATACTTTAGTAGATTCTGTTCCAAGTTGCTTCATCATTGCTTGAGATACTTGATCGTTTGTATGAGACCAAATATCAACAACCTTATTATATCTCTCACCTGAAGTTAATAAACCGGAGTTATATTGTTTTTCAATTTCCTTAACCTCTTTTTCGGCATTAGATACCATTTTTACTTTTTGTGAAGGTATCACCATATCATTGACTCCAATAGAGACCCCAGCTCTTGTTGAGTATTTAAATCCTGTATACATAATTTGGTCAGCAAGAACAACTGTTGCTTTTAGACCTGCTAATCTATATGAAACGTCAAATAACTCTGATATTGCCTTTTTATCTAAATCTTTATTTATATATGAAAATGGGATTTCTTTTGGTAGAAGTTCAGCTAGAACGGATCTTCCAGCCGTTGTTTCAACAATTTTTGTTTTAATTTCGTCTGAGTTATCATCTTTTATCTTTATCCTGACTCTTACTTTTGCTTGGAGATCAACAATCTGCTCTTGGTAAGCTCTATGAACTTCCTCAACATCTGAGAAAATCATACCCTCGCCCTTAGCGTTTGGTTTTTCTCTCGACATATAATAAATGCCTAAAACAATATCTTGTGAAGGTACTATAATGGGACTGCCATTTGACGGCGATAGGATATTGTTACTAGAGAGCATTAGCACTCTAGCTTCAACTTGTGCTTCAAGGGACAATGGAACATGGACAGCCATTTGATCACCATCAAAATCAGCATTAAATGCAGCACATACAAGCGGGTGTAGCTGGATTGCTTTACCTTCAATTAGCGTTGGTTCGAATGCTTGTATTCCTAACCTGTGTAAGGTTGGAGCTCTATTAAGGAGCACAGGGTACTCTTTGATTATTTCATCTAGGATATCCCAAACTTCTTCACTTTCTTTTTCCACATATTTCTTCGCGGCTTTAATTGTAGTAGTGATTCCCCTTAAGTGAAGTTTTCCAAAAATATGGGGCTTGAATAACTCAAGAGCCATCTTTTTTGGAAGACCACATTGATGCAAACGAAGCGTAGGTCCAACAACAATTACGGATCTTCCAGAATAGTCTACACGTTTGCCAAGAAGATTTTGTCTAAATCTACCTCCTTTTCCTTTAATCATATCTGCAAGAGATTTAAGTGGTCGTTTATTCGTTCCTGTAATAGCTCTACCTCTTCTACCATTATCTAATAAGGCGTCAACAGATTCCTGAAGCATTCTCTTTTCATTTCTGACAATTATTTCTGGGGCTTTTAGTTCAAGAAGACGTTTTAATCGATTGTTCCTATTGATTACACGCCTATACAAATCGTTGAGATCTGAAGTTGCAAATCTGCCTCCTTCAAGTGGTACAAGCGGCCTCAAGTCAGGAGGCAAAACTGGCAAGACTGTTAAAATCATCCACTCTGGTCTATTGCCTGAGTTGATGAATGATTCGACTAGTTTGAGCCTTTTTACATTACGTTTATTTTTAGCTTGAGATTTCGTATTAGCTATTTCTTCTTTAAGTTCATTAAGGTTTTTTTCTAAGTCAATCTCAGAGAGCAATTCCATTATTGCTTCTGCGCCCATACCAACTCTTATGTCATTGCCATGCTCTTCAATTAGTTTCTGATGAACATCTTCTGATAGTAATTGTCCTTTTTCCACAGGTGTCAAGCCTGGGTCTAAAACAATAAATTTCTCGAAGTACAGTACCTGCTCTATCTCGCGTAATGTCATATCTAATATTAATCCGATCCTAGATGGAAGTGATCTCAAGTACCATATATGAGCAACAGGAGAAGCGAGTTCAATGTGCCCCATCCTATCCCTCCTAACTTTTGACAGAGTTACCTCTACACCGCATTTTTCACAGATGACTCCACGATGTTTTAGTCTTTTATATTTTCCACATAAACACTCATAATCTTTAATTGGTCCAAATATTTTTGCACAAAATAAGCCATCTCTCTCGGGTTTGAATGTTCTGTAGTTTATGGTCTCAGGTTTTCTCACCTCACCATAAGACCAAGACCTCATTAAATCTGGAGATGCTAGTGAAATTTTAATATGATCAAAACCATCCTCTTTGGTGGTTTTTTTGAATAAATTTATCATATCTCTCATATTAAACTCCTATAATTCCTTATTATCTTTATCTAAATCAATATTTATACCCAAGGACCTTATTTCTTTTAAAAGAACGTTGAATGACTCTGGAATGTGAGGTTCAGATGAATAATCTCCATCAACAATATTCTTGTAAACTCTATTCCTACCCGACACATCATCTGACTTAACAGTTAGCATTTCCTGTAAGGTATGAGAAGCTCCGTAGGCTTGAAGAGCCCATACTTCCATTTCCCCAAATCTTTGTCCACCAAATTGAGCTTTGCCTCCCAAAGGCTGCTGGGTAACCAGGCTATATGGACCAGTGGATCTAGCATGCATCTTATCATCAACTAAATGATTCAATTTAATTATGTACATATATCCTATAGTGACAGGTCGTTCAAATTTTTCACCTGTCCTACCATCAATTAATGTCGCTTGGCCATTCTCAGGTAAATCTGCGATAGAAAGCATAGATTTAATCTCAGTTTCTGAGGCACCATCAAAAACTGGTGTTGCCATAGGGACGCCTTCTCTAAGGTTATTTGCTAGTATATTAATCTCATCATCCGAGAATGATTTTAAGTCGTGTTTGTCAAAACCAGGGCATGTTGAATAAACTTCTGCTAAGTAAGATCTAATTTTTTTAGAAACAGCTCCACTATCCAAAAGTGCTCCAATTTTAAACCCAATACCTTTAGCTGCCCAACCTAAATGTGTTTCGAGAACTTGACCGACATTCATCCTAGATGGCACGCCAAGTGGATTAAGTACTATATCTACTGGTCTCCCATCTTCTGTATAAGGCATGTCCTCTACTGGAACTATTTGCGATATAACACCTTTGTTTCCATGCCTTCCTGCCATTTTATCGCCAGGTTGCAAGGTGCGTTTCACAGCTAGATAGACCTTAACTTTTTTCTGTATACCTGGACCCAAATCATCATGTTGAGATATTTTTTGTATGGCAAACTCAAGATCTTCTGTAAATTTTTCATTAAGTTTATCTAGTTGATCTTGTAAATTAGCAAGAGCTATGTTCCCTGATTCTGATTTAAGAACAAATTTAAATAAATTCCCATCGATGACATTATCTAAAATAGTATTAGTAATTTTAGATCCAGACTTTATGCCATCTGGTCCTTTGGATACCTGCTTTCCCTGTAATAACTTTCGTGCTCTTGAAAATATATTTTCTTGATTAATCCGTAATTCATCCTCTAAATTTTTTCTTGCTTGTTTGATGAATGTATCTTGTATTTCGAGGGCTCTTTTATCTCGATCGATTCCCTCCCTTGTAAAAACTCGCACATCAATAACTGTTCCGTCCATTCCAGATGGTACTTTGAGTGATGTATCTTTTACATCTGATGCTTTCTCTCCAAAAATTGCTCTTAATAATTTTTCTTCAGGCGTAAGTTGACTCTCACCTTTTGGTGTAACTTTGCCGACGAGTATATCACCAGATTTCACTTCAGCACCCACATATACTATACCTGATTCATCAAGTTTATTTAGCAAGCCTTCACTTACGTTTGGTATATCAGAAGTAATTTCCTCAGAGCCTAACTTCGTATCTCTGGCAACACACTCAAGTTCTTCTATATGAATTGATGTAAACTTATCTTCTTGCACAACTCTCTCGGATACCAAAATTGAATCCTCAAAGTTATATCCATGCCATGGCATAAAGGCAATGAGAAGATTTTGACCAAGAGCTAATTCCCCTAAATCCGTAGCAGGTCCATCCGCAATAACATCACCACTCTCTATTACATCCCCAGATTGAACTAGTGGCCTTTGATTTACACATGTGTTTTGATTGGTTCGTGTATATTTAGTAAGTGGATAAATATCTACTCCTGTATCATTATCGTTTTTAACTTCATCGTCATTAACATTTACAATTATTCTAGATGCATCCACAAAGTCTACAACTCCACCTCTTGAGGCAGTAAAAGACGCACCGGAATCAATTGCTACAGTTTTTTCTATTCCGGTTCCAACTAAAGGTTTTTCTGGCTTTAAAATTGGTACAGCTTGACGTTGCATGTTTGAGCCCATCAAGGCTCGATTAGCATCATCATGTTCTAGAAAAGGAATTAACGCAGCCGCTACTGACACTACTTGTTTAGGAGAGACATCCATTAATTCAACTTTATCTGGTGATGTAATTGTAAATTCATTGTTATGTCTACAGGAAATAAGATCTCCAATAATTCTATTACTGCTATCTAGTTCTGTATTTGCTTGGGCAATATGGTACTTACTTTCTTCTATAGCAGAAAGCCACTTTATCTCTGGTTTTACTTTTCCATTACTAACAATCCTGTATGGAGTTTCTAAAAACCCATAATCATTTGTTCTTGAATAAGTAGCAAGAGAGTTTATTAGTCCAATATTAGGACCTTCAGGAGTTTCTATAGGGCACACCCTTCCATAATGAGTTGGGTGTACATCCCTAACTTCAAAGCCAGCTCTCTCTCGGGTAAGACCTCCGGGGCCTAGTGCAGATATTCTTCTTTTGTGAGTAATCTCTGCAAGAGGGTTGTTTTGATCCATAAATTGAGAGAGTTGACTGGTTCCGAAAAACTCTTTTAGAGTAGCTGTTATCGGTTTTGAATTAATAATATCTTTAGGTTGAAGCCTCTCAGCTAATTCCATTGTGCTCATTCTCTCTTTTACAGCTTTTTCTACACGTACCAGACCTATTCTGAAAACATTTTCAACCATTTCTCCAACACATTTAACTCTTCTATTTCCTAAATGATCAATATCGTCAACGGTATCAAATCCGTTTCTAATGTTAATAAGGGTAGAAAGTACAGAAATAATATCATCATTAGATAAAACGCCTGGACCGGTTACTTCAGTTCTACCAACCCTAGAATTAAACTTCATTCTACCGACAGCGGATAAATCATATCTGTCCGAAGATTGGAATAAACTTGTGAAAAGCTGTGTTGCTGCCTCTTTTGTAGGTGGCTCGCCTGGTCGCATCATTCTATAAATTTCAATTAGCGCTGTATCTTGATCGATTGTTGGGTCCACATCAAGTGTGTTACAAATAAATGGTCCTCGATCTAATTCGTTTGTATGTAAAATCTTAAATGAATTAATATTCAAATCAGTAATTTTTTCAGCTGTCTCGGGTGTAATTTGCTCATTACAATTTAGTAAAATCTCACCCGTTTTACTGTCTACAACATCCTCAGAAATTCTTTTGCCCCACAAAAATTCTGATGGAATATAGAAACCTTTCATTTTACTTTTCTTCTGAAGCTCGATATGTTTAACGGTAATTCTTTTCCCTTTCTGGACAATCATTTTTTTATTATGTGAAATATCAAATTGTGCAATACTTCCTTTTAGATCCGCAAGATTTTGGTTTATGAAGAACTTGCCCTTATCGAGTCTAACTTTATTACTTTCATAGAATAAATCCAAAATTTCTCTTGTATTGTAGCCAAGTGCTCTAAGTATTATAGTGGACGCAATTTTTCTTCTTCGATCGATTCGTGCGTAAACAATGTCTTTTTGATCAAATTCAAAATCTAGCCATGAGCCCCTATAAGGTATAACTCTCGCAGAAAAGAGAAGCTTACCTGAAGAATGCGTTTTACCGCTGTCATGATCAAAGAAAACACCAGGTGACCGATGTAATTGAGAAACAACAACCCTTTCTGTTCCATTTACTATAAAGGTCCCATACTTAGTCATGATAGGCATCTCACCTAAAAATACATCTTTATTTTCAAATATCTCTAGTTGACCTGCAGATTTTGAATCAATGTTAATAGAGAGTTTTAAGTCAACTTTTAAAGGAACTGAGTAACTTTTTCCTGTTATTCGGCATTCCTCTTCTGTGTATTCTTCTTTTCCTAGTTTAAAACCTGTATATTCTAACTTACAGTTGTTTGCATAATCATAAATTGGAAAAACTGACTCGAACACAGTATGAAGCGCGGATTTTTTATGGTCTATATTACCCTCATTTTTTCCGATAAAACTATTATAAGAATCAATTTGTAACTGTATTAAATTAGGCATCTGCAGTACATCACCTAACTTACCAAAGCTCTTTCTTATTCTTTTTTTTGCAGTATAACTATAATTCATAAAACACTAATAGAATTCTGTGATCATCTTTGAAGATGACCAAAAAATTTATTTAGACTAACCTATTTAAGTTCAACAGTAGCGCCTGCTTCCTCAAGTTGCTTTTTGAAATCATCAGCTTCGTCTTTACCAACACCTTCTTTAAGAACGCATGGTGCAGATTCTGCTTTTTCTTTCGCTTCTTTGAGTCCAAGGCCAGTAATTGCTCTTACTGCCTTAATTACTGCTACTTTATTGGTACCAGCATTAGCTAATGCTACGTCAAATGAAGATTTTTCTTCGGCTGCAGGTGCTGCATCTCCACCAGCAACTGGTGCTGCAGCGGCTACAGGCGCTGCTGCTGTTACGCCAAATTTCTCTTCCATTTCCGATATTAGTTCAACAACTTCCATAACAGTCATATTGGAAATTGACTCTAATATTTGATCTTTTGTTGCGGCCATTTTTGTCTCCTTATTACTT
>MDSZ01256018.1_pt1 | contig 11368 bp, 17 predicted proteins | sample 811201 | NCBI WGS metagenome assembly MDSZ01 (sample SAMN05326647, study PRJNA326480) | marine metagenome | isolation source: seawater | place: Indian Ocean: North | collected 2010 | reverse complement strand
TGATGTAACGGAAGATTTCTTTACTTCTTCTACATAAATATAATTTGAGGTTGGATAATACCAAGACCAATGGGTTACAGGAACATTAGGTTCTAATCCCGCTTGTCTTAGCACAGCCTCACTACTACTCTCTATTAGTATCTTATAGAAAGCCATTTCCTTTCTCATGGAAGAAGTTTTACTATCGCTCCATTTGCCCGTCTTTAATTCCATCGGGATATAAGAACCATCTTCCTCAAATACTCTATCTATAATGCCTTGAAGATGAACTTTGTATGCCCTAGATAAAGGATACTTCGGGTCAGTATTTGCAGGTATGGTAAGTTCACAATCAAACTTTCCTTCGTTACAAGGAGGTAAGTAATCATCCAACTTTCCTTCTAGTTTAGATTCTGCAAATCTATTTGCTTCAAAAGCCGCTATAGCAATATAGTCATCAAAATAATCATCTACAGGGAACAGACTAGTGCAATAATCTAGTAGTTCATTGTGTGACATTTCTTCTGCTTTCTTAATATCAAACTCGTTAAAGAATTCTTCTCTAGCGTTATGCACATAAGTTCCTTTTCTCATGGCTTCTGTTTGGTCTTGAGGTAGTCTTTCAATATATCCGAATTGATATTTTTTCGGACACCAAAGATGGCTCATCATTGAAGACTTTGTAATCTTCAAAATAGGTTCATCTTCATTCTCATAATTTTCCGGCAACCATTGATATGTATATTCATCCATTTCTTCTATTTCTTTTTCATATGTCATTTTTATTTCACCACCAATCATCGAAAGTGCTTTGCATACTTCCAGTTCTAATCGATTCTAAATCCCAACCCATCGCTTTGTAAATAGGTTCGGCTTTCTTCATTACAACTTTCGCATAATGTTCTAAATTAGGTTGAATATTTTTAAAATCTTCATAAGTAGTTCCCGAAAAATATTCTACCTGCCGTTGTTCATTAGTCAACGGGTGCGTATAGGTGTCATTAGATTTTATTTTTACAAATAAATACGAATCATCGTAATTCATGTTGAGTTTTTCCCTACCATATAGAATTCCTGCTATCCCTTCACCGAATATTGGCTTCTTACCATTAACAGTGACGAAATGTTCCTTTCCTTTTCCACATTTACTGCAATATTCTATAGAATAGCACTGTTCTACACTGTATTTTCTACCGCAAGAGTCGCATTTTAGAGAAAACCTATTTTCTTTTAGGCGGCTTCTTTTAATTATATCTAATATCGAAAAATCGCCATTTATTATTGAATTATATTTTGAGTGTAGCCATGAATTAATCTGTTTTCTAGATTCACCATTCAGCCAACGCTTCAAAACTTCCATCTGAACCCCTTTTGCTAGCGGGGTTTCAGATATTCTCTTAGCAGTAAAGCCAGTCATCACAAATTCTGGCTTATCTAAATGATAGCCGTCTTTCCAAGAGATTAGTCCCGCATTCCTATTTTTTGTAGAGCCAACTCCTAGAGAAGAAAAGTATTTTTCAAACTCTAGAACCACTGGATGCTCCGGTAAATTCAGAATGTTAGGAAATGATTCTCTAACATGGTCGTTGATTTCTACTACTACTTCCTTTGCCCTTTCTATTGAATCTATCTGAACATAGATAGAGTCTGTATGTCCATAAACCACTTTCATTCTTCCTCACCCAATGTACTAAGTTTCCACAATCCTATTTTTGTAGCATGTCCTAATATTGTTGTTCCATTATAATCCATGTTTACTTGTTTGAATTGTGGGTAACTACTCAATATTTGTCCTATCTGCCTAGTTGTTGGATGGTTTTTATGGTATAAGTTAGCATGAGTTTTCTGTGTTTTTAATGTATCAGAAATTTCATGAACCGTCATACCATTAGAACCCTTTAAGGCTTTTTTAATTCGCTTAAAAAATACTCCTTTACTCAATTTATTCCCACCTTAGTTGGCGCATAAATTTTATTGTATAATATTAAACTAGGGTTTAAGTTTTTTAACTCGTCTTGTATTTCACATACTGCTTTCGCTAAAGAATAATAAGAAGCCATTTCTTCTAATTCATTTTCTAATACTTGTATTTTTATTTTTAGACCTTCTACAGTCTCTTCTAATTGTTTTATTTTATTCATACTATCACCGTTACTATTGTTAAGATGGTTGCTATGTTTACGATATTTACCATCATCAATATCTTATTTGATTTTGCTATCATAGCGAGCAATTCCTCTAATAATTCGTTGGTCTTATCCATCATCATTATTCTCTCTCCGAATACCCCATTACATTGTTACCTTTCTCATCTGTTCCAGCAGTTCTTCCAACTGTAACTTCAAACTTACGCTTTATGTTAGTCATATATTGAATAATCTCTCTAACTTCTTGCATAGTTATTTCTAATGTTTCCATGTCTTCGTGCCAAACTATTACCTCTACATGTGTTTCTAACATATTAATCATCTACTCCGAAAATACTCACGAAAAATAATATTGGGGTCGCAATACTAAGAGCAATAAACATAAACACTTTTTGTTTGTATTCAATACTAGGCCAGTTTCTTTCTATAAATTTAGATATAAATTGCGCATAGATAAGTGCAACTGTGCAAAGTAATAAATAAATTACATGCATCATTTCAAATTTTAGTTCTATCATATTTTCATCTCCTTCGCTTTAAATGCCGCACTTCTAATTGCTTCTCTTGCACTTGCAGTAATGCTTTCTGCTAATTTAACATTAGACCAACCGAAACCAGAAAAAGCCAAAACGCCATAAAAAGAAGCCATTAATCTTTTGACCGCCATTTGATTATTATTCCACTTTTGGTATTCATCACTTCCGCTTAATCTTGCTTCTTTCATCAAACGCTTATATTCATTTCTTAATTCTTTTAATTCTAAAACTGCTTTAGGTAAAAGCCCTAACTTATCCGTTTTGAAATATACCATATCTTCTTTATCACTATGACTAAAATCTTTGGGAGTTGCTAAGTTAGCCCCAAAAGCAGTGGGTGTTTCGCTAATAGTTTCAAAAGAAATATTCCTAGCCAATATCATTGAAGGATATAGTCCAGCAAAGTCAAAGGCCGCTACTCCTAAATGAAGTCCATTGGTATTTTCACTTAATGGATTATATACCATAGCACCTTGATAAGTTAAAGAAGATTTACAGTTAGAACATTCCTTTGCCTTTTTATCATTGATGTAGCCACAACTAGAACACTTTCTATTTTTAGGTCTCTGTCCTGTAGGGGCTTTCCACCAAGCATTTCTCATGAAATAAATACTAGACATATGGCTAGCATAAAAGCAAGAATCAAATGGTGCAACTAGTAATCTTTGTAGGGCAATAATAGCCTCACTACAAAAATTAGTATCGTCTATTTCTACCATTAGTTCTACATCTATCAAAGCATATTCAAGATAAGTTTCTGTATCTTCTAACCAAGCCCTTCTAAAGAACTCATTCTTATCGGGAAATTTACTAGATACTAATTTATTTTTACCAAGAATACTTTCTGAAATATAGTCTAAACTAAGAGAGGGCAAAGTTCCTCTTTGTGAATCATTCCACTGTCTTTCAAAAGCCAAATCTAAATTAAGACATAATCTCCCACCAATCGGTTGAGAGATTGGCGAGAAACCATCTTTATTTTTAAATTCAAAACCATCTTTAGTTGTTTTAATATCTGCCACTTTTTTAATCGGTGACAATACCAAAGGGTTAAGATTTAACGCACAACACCTTTCTAATAATTTAGGTAAATCGAACTGTAGGCCAAACCAAGCAATTAGCATATCGGGGTCTTTTGCAGTTAGTGTAGTCATAAAATGTTGAAGCATTTCCCTTTCAGAACCAAAAACATATTTTGATTTTGTCTTTTCAAGTTCTTTGAATTTATTAGGAAACCAAACCCAATGATGATACTGCTTATCATAATTATCATACGCTACAATAGTAGTAATACAACCATGATATTCCCCGCCTTGTTGCCATTCCATATCCCAATACCATTTACGCATTTTGTATTCTGGTAATTCAGACAAATTATCTACAGCGTATCTTCTATGATATGGAACATCTGCTTCCCATGTTTGCATAAAAAGATTTACTGATTTTTTTATATCTTGATATTCTTCGACATATACTTTCTTTAGTTTAGTTCCTTCTAAAGAATACCAATCCCCACTTTCGTATCTAAAATCTCTTTTAATATATTTAGATGGTCGGTAAGATGCAATTTCTTTATGTGAATCATCTACAAAGAAATATGGCTCAAAGGATTTTATTTCAATTCTTTTGTTGCCGTTTTCTCTCCAAGATAGAAATATATTTTTATTATCATTCATTACATCAATTATCATTTACTCACCTAGTATGGGGGGCGCAAATTAGTTTTCTATTTTCTCCTATTAGTAATAGGGGGAATTCATCTTTTATGTAGAAGTTAATTTCCCCTTTGAAAAACTTATGTAAAGGAGAAGACCACTCTACAGTGGCCGCTTCTCCAATACTATTTGTTATAGGTAGGTTTCTAGAATATTTATTTGTAGGGGTGTTTTCAGAACTAATAGTTAGTTCTTCTCCTGTATAATCTAATTTATAGATACCGCTTTTTACCAATTCACACATATCAATTGTTTCTTTGAAATAATCGGCATGTAGTGTAAAAGCACCTTCAAACTTACCATTCCCAAATAAAAATAATTCTTCGGGGGTTTCATAAGAAACATGGTTCAGCATTCCTTTCAATCTAGAAATAGCGTTTGAATTAGGATGGTTGATTATTCTTGGTAGTGTAACACTTTGCTCACCGTTAAAAATAGTCAAAACATCTTTACCGTCTACAACTATATTATCATTAAACTTCTTTAGGAAGGGTATAGTTTCTTTTGCATCAAAAACAAATTCCCCTTCTTCTTGTCCGTTGACCTGCAAATTAATATTTAGGCTAAGAGTAGTATTAGCATTCCACAATTCTAAATTATTATTCTCTAAAGAACAGTAAACAAAATCGTTTAGATTAGAATTACTTAATCCATACTTTCCTTTACCTTGAATATCTGTCAGTGCATTTCTAAATTCTTTTGCATCTATTTCAAATTTCATTTATTTCCCTCCTTAATCTTTTCATTTCTACTTCTAATACAGATAATTTATCTTGTAGGTTTTTCATCTTATTTCTTTTTAGATATATTTCTTTTGTCTTTTTGATAAAGGGCTTGAGTGAGTGTTTTTCAGATATCGCTTGCAGCAAACATTGTAACTTAACAATGTCATCTTCCTTCCAAAAGAAATCATTGGATGTCTCCTTCATTTCTCCGGAATATCTTATACCTCTATTCTTAGTTTTAGCATATTTATTTGAGCAATACTCACAATCGCAGTGCATACTACACATATCTTTATTTTTATTTTGACAGAGATTATATCTTTCTCCGGTATAAATAATCATTTTACACCTATCGCCTTCTTTTACACCATGCCCCTTATTTACTATGCCACGACACCTAACCCCTGTTGATATAGATTCACTCATATTTTACCCTCTTGTAATTCCGGAATACCATTCCACTTAATGTTAGGAGGATTACCTTCTCTAACAGTCCAAGACTTACCAACTAGATTTCCATTAGTCCTACTACCAACTAATTCAGCCGTAAAATGCATTTCGCCCTTTACTCTTTTTCTAGTACAATAAATCTCTTGTTCTAGTTTACCGCCCCAATCTTTCCAATCCGGCATCATGCCTACTGGGGAATTGTCTAGGTATTTTTCTGTCTCGTGAGTAATATAAATCACATCACAATTCAGTTGGTATATTGTTTCTAAAAGGTGATAGAAAATATTATTTCTAGCACCATATTGATATGGCATTACTTTTGTAACTACTCTAGGATTAGGGTTTACTTTTAGTAAGCACGACTTAAACCAACTATCTACACCATCAAAAACAAAAATAGGATTATCCCCGCCTTCGATTCTTTCTCTAACATATCTAACAAAGGCATGAGAATTATCGTCGCTCTTATCTATATCAACTACATTGTCTTTATTCATAACGATGGGACAATATACATCTATTTTTTCAGAAGCGTTGTGCCATTCCCTCCATGTAGAATCTACTCCTTTATCCCAGTCTAGAACACAAATGTTTCTATCTGGAAAATCTAGAGCAATACCAGTTTTACCACATTTAGGTTCTCCCCAAATTCCTAAAACCATTCTAGAATTTTTTGCTTCTCTTTTCTTTTTCATATAATCAGCAAAAGAAGAATTAAACTCTTCTTGCTTTTTACCAAAAATCGTTTTCTTTTGTTGCTGTATATCTTTCTCTACATTTTTCATACTACTATTAATAATACCCATTTATATCACCTAATATATCTATTTCCTCAAAATTAACCATTTCTCCTCTAAATTTAGACCAAGTGGTAAATATAGATTCGGCAACCTCAAGTTTACATTCATATCTTATTTCTTTAGTTCCAAAGTGTAATTTTAACATTACACCGTTTTCGCTTTTTCTCATAGTGATGAAATCAGCGTTTGTTATATCAGCAACATAACTTCCTGCTTTCATTATATATCTTTCATTTATTATCATTTTTATTCCTCTTTTAAAGAATAGGCTTCGCACCTATTCGAGCATCTATTCCTCTCCACAAGTTTATGCTTACACTTGCGATGTGAAGCGTCGCCACGCTTTTGGAGTATCAACTAAACCAATCGTCGTCTGTTTCTTCGATTGCTTCTATTTCTACAGGAGAACCTACTCTTTCTACTACAAGTAGTCCGGAGACATTTATAGTAATAGGCTGTAGTCCTTCTTCTGTTTGTCTTTGAGAAGTTCTACCAATAACAATTACATTACTGCCGATACCAAAATCGATATTGATATGTTCTGGAGTCCAGCAAGTAGTCATATTATTTCCGTTTTCGTAGTCAAACTCTGCATTTAAATCTGTAATATTAATTACACGATTTCCATTTCCATAAGGAGTCATGTTCATATTACAAACTGTACCGTCAGTAATTACATATCTTTCCTTTACTGGAAGCATAGAATTATTATTATGCATTCTATCAATATCTACTAATTCAGTAATCTTAGAAGAATATACTTCTGTAAGAACTTCTACAAAGTTATAGTTGTTCATATCCCTATACTCTTCATTCTCTGGGTCTAGGCTACTATTCATAACTAAACTATTGAGAGTTACTTGCGTATAACCGTAGATATCTTGACCGTTTTCATTTTTAATTACGGACATATGTAAGAACTCAAAACAATTAGGGGCGAAATCGATACAGCCCTTTTTCTTGTATGAGAAGTTGTAGGATTTCATTTCTGTATCATCCCCAACCATTCCATAAAATACTCCTGTTCTTCTAAACTCATTAGCAGGAAGAGGCTTCCCATAATTTCTGTTTACTGCACCACTAGGATAATTCTTAGTAGCATCCAACGGAATAATCATATTTCCATCTATTTCTTCTGCTCCTTCGGGGAGATTATTTACTATCCTTTCTTGATATTCTCCCTCATGAACTCTTAGAACTTTCCAAGAGCCATCGTTTGTTTGTTCTGCTGTAGCAATAAGACCTGCTTCTAAAGCAGCATCAGCATTTCTACCATATTCTTCCTTTGCTTTGTTTCTATTCCATACCATAGTATCCCTAGGAGATTCTAGAGAAACGAAAAACCCGAAGGCTTTCTTTGAAAGAGAATTGCTTCCACTGTTAGAGGAACTGCTATTTTGCCTTCTTGCGTTAGCAACATAACTTCTCCACTGTGCAAGTCCAATAGGACTTGACAATTCTATTCCTGTTTCTTTACAAATTCCTTCATACTTTGCCATAGCATCTTCAACGCTAAGACCTAGAAGGTTTGCTCCTTGTTCTACTTCTGCTTTTATTTTTTCATCCATTTTTTCACTTCCATTTTTTTCATATTAATTGCCCTACCATCCATGAGAGTAAAACCCTCGGTGTCATAGTAGTGGAACGCCATTCACTTTCTCCTATTACTCGTAATAATTTGTATTTTAAACTGCTATCTAATTCTGCTTCAATTATAACATCGTGTAATCCCAAACAAATATCTTTGATGGTCTTTCCATCATAAAGAAGGCTGTGTAATTGAGATAAGACTTTTGTATTTTTATTTAGTATTTCATTCATAATATTTTCATAATCTTTTAGTCCGGATTGCACTTGAATCGATAACGGTTTGTCGGAGGAGACAGCCGCTTGAAGTTCGGTTATCGTCCTCCTTAAATCACCCTCATATGCCTTAATAAAGGCTAACATTTCCAACTCACTGAATCTATCTGCATGCCCTTCCTTTGAAAGAATGTCATTCAGTACATCTAAAATTACATTGTATGACAGAGGTTTGAAATGATAGTTTGCACATCTACTTTGTAGGGCAAAAATAATCTTAGTTCTATCATTACAAGTAATAATAAATCTTACATTATTTGCATATCTTTCCATTATTCTCTTTAGTGCGTTTTGTGCATCGGTAGTCATTCCATCCATTTCATCCAATAAGATTATTCTAAAAGGAACTCCACCTAATCCTCCGCTTTGAGCGATTTCTTTTATTCTAGTTCTAACTGTTTCTAACTTTCTATCATCAGAAGCATTAATTTCAAAGAAATTATCTAAGGCATCTTCTCCTAATATACTTCTTGTAAGGGCTAATCCGGAAGCAGTTTTACCTGTTCCACTTACACCGTAAAATAATACATTAGGCATATTTTGTAATTCTATCCAATTTTCAGCATCCATAACAAAGTGTTCTTGTCCTTTTATTTGATGCAAAAACTCCGGCCTATATTTTTCTGTCCATAACATTATAATTCCTCCAATTTATTTTCTATTTCTTTTCTAAGTTCGTAAACAATACTGCTTAACCAACCATGAGGTTCTTGGAAATTATATTCCCTCATTTCTTCAAGAAGATGACTTACTGCCATTTCTGCCTCATTTGCTAGTTTAACTAAATCCTCAAGTTCTTGTGCTAGTTTTGCTTTTTCTACTAATTTTTCACTTTTCATAATAATCACTTAATTTATTCATTTTTATTTTTGGTTTTCTTTTCTTTCTCTTTTTCTCTCCTAAACCTAATAATCTACATTCAGAATTATTCAGTTTAGTTCTCGCCCAATCAGCGAACTCTTCATCTTTCAATAATTGCCTAAGCAATCTTTCATCTCTAACTTTTAATCTTCTACAAAGATAAGGTATCTTAGAATAAGTTCCTCTCTTTGGAAAAGATGGTCTTGAATAGTTTTTTCCATTGTAAGCATATGCTAACATCTCATAGAAATATCTTTGACTCCATCTTCTCTTAACTACTCCATCAACGAATAATAATTTATTTGGGTGGATATTTTCGATTAACCAAGTCATGATTTGAGTATCGGCAGGTTTGTTAAACTTCAACAAATCCACTACTAAATCCCTATTACTATTTTTTAGATATTCCAAAACTATAGAAAACATATCTCTCTCATTAGAGAATGGTTCTTCACATCTTGGTGCTAATTCTTTTATTTGTTCTCTAATATATTCATTAGAACCTGCTCTTTTGAACTTCACCATATTCTTAATTGTCTTAGGAATATCTTTTTGATTAAGAGAAGTCATTACTACTTTACCACGATAATTTCTAAGAACATTTAGAATCTCATCTGTATTTGGTTTGTAGTGTATGTCTTCTATGATTATTCCTCTTTCTCTCGGTATTGAAAAAATGTCATGTATTTCAATATCATTACCATAATAAATGATAGCATCTTCAAACATCTCCTTTGCCATAGTACTTTTACCGCTTCCATGTTTTCCGGTAATTACTATTGTTCTGTCTTTGTTAATATCTTTAAGTCCCATTAAATCAAACCCTTAATTATTAGTATTCTATCCAAGCCATCTAAAGTTAGATGCTCTTTATTATTCATTATATTTATCACGGTTCTAAAATCATTCCACTGATTTCTTGCATCAGATAATTCGCAAGGAATTATCTCACATATTTTATGTAAGTCTGCTACTCTTGTAATTCTAAGAATTGGTTTAGGTCTCATTTTAGATTCGACTTCTTTTATCTTAGAAACAATATTATGATGTAGGAGACTTCTTTGCACTTCTAAGAGAAAGTTCATTTCTCCTCTAAGTTGAAGCCTTGGTTTTACTTGGTAGCCTGTATTGCTTCTATAATTAGATTCTATACGAATATCGCAATTTGCTAAACTAATAAAAATACCAATCAACATATCTTTACTATGCATTATTTATCACTCTCTCGGTTTTAATATAATTATTTTTTAATGCTACTATTCTAAAAAAATCAGATGCTACGGTTTTTATTAAGGACTCTAGATGAACTACAGAATTAGGTAGAACTATTTGTATGAAAGTTCCCCTATATTCATTCATAGCCAAAGCCTGTTCAGTATCTATTTCTTCTTCTAATATATTGAATAGTGGCATAATTCCTTCCATTATTAAGAAAATGCTCAACCCGTTACCAAGGGTAGAAATTTCTTCGTCATCCAATTCTCCATATACCATATATGAAAAAACTGTTACAGAACCATATTTTTCAGTCCACTCGGAAACGGATTTTCTAAACATCAAATCCACCTTTCTAAGTCATCTTCTGTATTTATATCGATAACATATTTGTCATCCCTAATTCTTTTCATTCTCGGAAATCTTAAACCAATATTTCCTTTACTATCTTTTGTAATTAAATCTGCGCTAACTTCTAGAACGACTCTCGGTAAGAAATAGTAAGTTCCCTTATCGTATTTTTCTATAGTAGTTCTCAATTTATTAGTAAGCATCAATAGTTCCTGCTCTGTAAATCCTGTTCCAATAGAACCTACATTAGTAAAACCACTTTTTCCTTTTACAGCGATATCGAAAGAAGCAAATACACTAGAACGCTTTCCATCTCCATATCTTGCAGATATAATGGCAACATCTAATTCTATTCTAGGAGGCTTGTATTTAGCCCATCCCTTACTTCTTTTACCTGCTTCGTAGGATAAGGTAGCATCTTTAACAATAATGCCCTCAAAGCCATCATTAATTGCTCTATTATAGAATGCTAGAACATCACCGCCCTCTTCCATTCTGTGTGCTTGGTCGGGTAAATCTTTCATCATAGTAAGTCTATGCGAATAAGGCATATCCATCAAAGTTATTATTCGATATTTTAGACAATCAAATATAACCCATTTGACCTTTACTTTCTCCCTTGCTTCCTCATGGTTTTTAGAATGTACTCTAGTAGCCATCAGTTTATGTTCAGCAGGAGAACCATCATCCTTAATCGGGTATATTTCACCATCAAGAATACAACGG
>MDSZ01121165.1_pt1 | contig 11368 bp, 15 predicted proteins | sample 811201 | NCBI WGS metagenome assembly MDSZ01 (sample SAMN05326647, study PRJNA326480) | marine metagenome | isolation source: seawater | place: Indian Ocean: North | collected 2010 | reverse complement strand
CGCCCTGTCTTGCTCTGTTTGCAGTTTGACTGCTTCGGCCAAATGCGCACGCAAAGACGTGTTGCCCTCTACAGACATTGCCGCCTTGAACTTTGCGCCGACGCTGGGCTTCAAGTCAGCCAATGTCGTTGCGTAGCCATTGATGACGGCGTTTACCTTGTTTGCAAAGTCTTCCGCAGGGAGCAACCTATTTGCCGGGTCTTGTCTCAGAAGCGTGATTTCGCTACGCGCTGCGGTGGTCATCGTGTTGTAAACAACGTCTAAGGCCGCAGCTCGCGCAATAGTTCCTGTCGGCAAATCGAGTTCTGTGCCAGTTTTCTGCGCGTCCTCAATCTGCTGTGCTGTCGGTGCATTTTCGACGCCATATTCAACGGCCTCAAGTTTGGCATACTCAAAAGCAAAATCATTTATTCGGTCGAGCGCGCTTGCAATAGCAGTAGAAGCTGACGCCTGCGCGCGCGCAGTGGCCGCGTAATCAACGCGCGGCACTTGCGCAATCCGCGCGCCTAGTGGCCTGTATCTGGGGAGCCTCTCTGCCATTATGTCGGCATCACCTGTTTTGTCATAGCCACGCCAGCGGCTAGTGTGCCAAGCGCCTGTGCGTTAGCCTGTAGTCGTGCAGCTCGACCTTGTATGAGATATTGCTTGGCTTGTAGCTCTCCACCCGCCAATGCCAATATCTGATTGTCCTTGATGGTGTACAACTCATTGACCCCGGTAGCCAGCGCATAGGTTTGCAACGTGTCTGGGTTGCCAGAGAAGGCGTCAATGCCGCCAGCGCCAGACCGCGCTACAATGGTGGCCTGTGTCGCCAAGATGTTTTTCATAACATCAAGGCTTTGCTGCCGGTACTGCAAAGACGCTTGGCGCGCTTCAATGCGCGCCTGCGTCGCCTGTAGTGCATAACCTCTGGCGGCTTGCTTGCCAGCCCTGTACTGCATAGATGCGGTTGCTGCTGTAAGCCCCCCAACTACTAATGCTGGAACCAAATTTCCCATATTACTGCCCCGCACTCACTTTGTAATCAATGCCCAACAGCGTCATTTTAAGTGGCACTGTTTGGCCGATTGTGATTTGCCCGTCGAAAGTATAGCCCAAAATTCCGTGTAGTGTCTTGATGCCTGTGAACTCGTCAACATCGTCATCTAAAACGCTTGCGCCAAAGTTTCGGAAGGACACTTCTTTGCCGTTGATCGTCAAAGCCTGTGTTTCAAACAGCTCGGCGTTTACTTCAAAAATGCGTTTCTTAAAGCCCTTGAGCGAGCCGCTGGCGAGGCGCGGCTCGACCGGCAGGGTCTTTACCTCTGGTGTAAAGTTTAGACCAACCTGAAACGTAGAACTTGCAGCGGTTGCAAACGTAATTGTGAACGGAGAGGCTGGCACAGTTTGATCGGGCTCAACAATTCCGTCTCGAACAATCTTGACGGTCGCGGCTTGCAGATGATCCATAGTGGTGGACGACGCAGACGTTCCTACCTTTGAGCTGTCTAGCAAAGCTGTGCTGTCAAAAATTTCTGTATAATAGACGGTGCTGCCATTAACACTTCTTTTGACAACAACATAAATCTCGTTTACGTCGACGCCGACATTTATAAACTCTCCGTCAGTCGTCCACTCGCTTGGGGCAATGACTTGTTGCGACCTAAGTACAGTATAACAAGCAATGCTGCCATCTGTGCCGTTGACTATTAAAAGTCTGTCGCCCTCGTCTGTGCTGGTTGACCGGCGCACAGCCATCTCTTCGGGCGACTTGAGCAAGTGCGAAGACAGCAAACTAATTTTTGCTGACGTGTAAGCCTGAACAGCATCACTATAAATAAATTCTTGCAGAGCTTTGCCTTGCCGTTGAATAAACAGCGTCGAGCCATCTAGGTTTTGCACTCTGATGCCGGGCTTGGAGCCAAAGTGTGTTTGAGCTTTCACTATTAAGTTTGTTGGAGTGATTGGCTCGTCAAACCCTTGAGGAACATAGAACTCGCCGCCAGACGTAAATATCTGCAAATGCGTACTGCTGTACATATCAATAATCGCATTAAAAGTCCCGGTGTCCATCGTTGCTTCAACGGCTGCGTCGTCTAGCGCCTCACCTGGATCGAAGTTAAAAAAGTCACCTACGCGGGAACCAAAGATAGTTGATGGGCGCGTTGCAGTTCCTCCGAAGTACAACCTTCCCTCGTGAAATGTAACGGCCTTTGGATATCCGCGCGTTGACGACCACGTTAGCTCGTAGCCAGTCTCTAGCTCCCAATTTGCTGGCGTTATTGCTTCGGTATCAAAAAGCGGCACTTCGGCAAACGCAAGCAAAGTGGAAGTGCTAACCTTTCGGACAATACGCAAGCGGCCAAACGGCGTTACATTTATGTATTGGTTCACATAATTAGATGCTGCGCCAGTAAATATATTCCCGTTAGCAACCAGCCGGACATTGCCCGAAGCAGCGTTGGGGGTAAGGGTTGAATAGCTGACGCCGTTAAAAGGCGATGACCCTGCCTGCGTAGAAATTGAAAAAGCAAAGTAAGGCGCAAAGTCAAAGCTGATTGTGCTGGCTGTCCAACTACTATCGTTTGCGCCTCTAACAATTTTTGTAGGCGGCAGACTGCCATGCACCACAATCAGCGTGTCTGCTGATTGTATCCAGTTCATCTCTGGCAAAATAGAGGCGGTAAGAGACGACACGGTCAAAAAATTGTTGCCGCTGCTATTAATATTCGTAACTAGCGCGCCGTCTTTGTAAACGTACATTTTGCCCGGCGTAAACACCAACATATAGCTATCGTTCACACTGAACTCAAAGGGCACCATGCGCACCGCATTGGCTGCGCCACTGTCAAGCTGGTGTATGAATTTGGTGCCGGGTCGACGCTTGGCGCCCCCTTGCGGCTGGATTGTTACATTGCGCGCCGTGGTCAAACCTGAGTTGTATTGTTGCAAGTCGGTACGCGCGCGCAACTTTGGGTCAAGCTCCCCGGCTGTAAAATCATTTTGTATTTGGATAATCCGGCTCATCCGCGAATGTCCGATATTGGGAACTCTTGAATAACTTGAGCTGGCCTGTCAGCTCCGTCAATATTGATTGCGACGCGAACCAACCCACCACGCATGTTTTCAGATGGCAAGCCATACGCTTGCTGGTGGTAATATTGTGCTTTTGTTACTTGGTCTGTAATTGGCTCTGCAAACTCAGCAGCAAGCGATGTGCGCAACAGGCGCACAAAGTAGGGCGGGAAGACAGACGGGTCTGGCTGAAACTGGTAGTCAATCCAAACCTCTTCTAGGTTTGTAAACAAGCCGTCAGAATATATTTCAAAATCTCGTACCGGCAGGCCGCCGATTGCGCTGGTGCTAAACACAGCCTTTGGGTTGCCAAGCATGTCACCCGGAAGCTGGTATTTATATTTCCACTCGTTGATAGGGGCGTCAGAAAGACGCGATAGTTTTACTTTTTTGACAGACCAAGAATACGGGTACTGCATCAGAAGCGTGTCTTGCACGTCGTCATAGAGGCGGTCTGCAACTTGCGCCTCGTCAGTGCCGTCAGAAAAACTTGATAGAGGTGCTGCGCCCAGCATGATCAATGCGTCAGAACAAATCGATAGTTTTGTGTCGCCTGCTGCCATTGCGCGCCTCCAAGTTTGGATGGGGGCGGCGCAAGCCACCCCCAGCCTAATTTAGTCACTGTCAGAGACAGCGCCGATAGTGGTGCCATCGGATATGTCTACAACACCGCTGGCATTCGATACAACAACGTGCATCGTCACCGTGCGGGTGCCGCCAGTCGCGCCATGCACAATAATCATGTCGCCCACCACCAAGGTGTCCGATAGATCATTGAAATAGCCTGAAGCGTCTACGGCTGTGTGTGCCTCAGTCGTTGTGTACACATACAAAGCTGGCGTGTTGCCTGCTTTGGATTGTCCACCGAGAGGCGAAAAGTCAGCTAATACAAAAGCCATGATGTTTCTCCTTACTCGGTTGAGGAGACTTTAACGATACCATCGTCGTCAATCGCCACGGCGCCAGCCGAGAACATTGATGAAACGAGGAACGAAGTCTTTTCTGCAACGTAATTAATCTCAGAGCGTTGGTTCATGCCAATGCCCAGACCTACTGCGTCGCGGTGGAAAAAGAAGTTAGTTCGAGTTGACGGTAGCGGAAGACCACCCTCGTCGCGGTCGCCAATCGTCACGAACTTGAACCCAAGGAAGGTGTCAATTTCGCCGGTCGACAGAGCCTTGACTGTGGCAAAGTCTGCGCTGGTCAATTCGGTTTCGTCCAGCAGAGCTGACAAGCCGTTTGCATGGATGATAGCGCAGCGGCCTTCTGCCGGTACGTTTTTCGTGTCCAATGCTTTTTTGGCTGCCAACAGTTTTGCAAGGTTCAGGTTTGTGCCTGAACCACCAACGGTGGTCGCAACAGTCGACGGGCTGGATGCAGCATTCAGGGCGTCAATGACGAGCTGATCCATGCGACGACCAATAGCGTTGCCTACAACTTGAACAAGCTCACGGCGCTCGTCAAAGTTGACTTTCTGCTGTTGGAAAATATCGGAATATTCCGCAGCAATGAAGTCCGACATAGTGGCCGTGACTTGAGAGTAAGTCACGTTGAGCGGAGTTACATCTGCTTGCGGAACGCGAACAGTGGCAGTTCCCTTACCAATTTTAGGGAACTTCACCTGATTGCCTTCGACATTTGTTCGCTCACGAGTGACACCGGCAAGGGCGCGTGCGCCTTGATATGCCTGATGGACTTCCGCATCGAACAACTGAACGAAAGCGTTTGAAATGCCTATTGCCATTTCAGGTTCCTTTCAGATTAAGTTTTATACAAGTCGTCTCAGGTATCCGTTGCCGGGCTGATACTTGAGCGCTCACGCTGCGCCCCGGAGCGGGTCTGCCGGGCCCAAAGGTTGTCCGTCAAAAAAAGAATATATAAAAGCGGCAGGGATGTAAACACACCCCTGCCGTAGTTTTTTAATTAGACGGGTCGCCGTTTCCATAAACATTGACAAACGCTGCTTCAACCTTGGCGCGGAATGCCGGGTCGGTCTGATAGCGCGGGTCTGCGACCATTGAGTTCAGCTCGTCTTTTGACGGCGCGCCTTCAGGCACTCCGACATTGACAGGAACAGTTTGGTCGCCGTAGTAACTGCGAATTTTTTGTAAGGCCTTCATGCCCTGCGCAGTGCCGCCCATGATCTTAAATTCTTCAAAATCATCTTCGCCCCAAACGCCCTTGCGCACCAAACCGTTAGCCCAGTCAGTCATAGACTTGATTGTGGCGTCTGCATTTGGGCCAAGTTTTTTTAGCTCTTCCTCAACAAAAATGCGCTCGTCATCTTCAATCTCACCAGCCATTTCAATAAATTGTTTGCCAAGCTCTTCAAAAGCAGACTGGCTAATATTGTGTTGCTTTGACCAAGCGACATAAGTCTCTAGCAGCTCGTCTGTAGGCTCAACACTGGCTTCCTTAAAAATAGATGTGTCGTATTCGTCGGGGGCTTTATGCTTGCCTTGCGAAAACTTTTTTTGCAACTCGCCGTAGCTCTTCGCTAGGTTCTCAAGGTCTGGCCCGTCTTCGTTCCAAAATTTTTCTGGATACCAATCAGGTCGTTCAAAATCTATTTCCTCGTCTTCGGCAGCAATCGTAAGGTCATCGATAGACGGCTCGGTGTCTGCCTGTTGATGGGGAATAGTGGCTTCTTCTTGCTGTTGGTTATCGTCGCTTTCAACACTAGCTTCGGCCAACAGCCCTTCAGTTTCACTCATAGTTCTGATGCTCTCCTAATACGGCGCTCAATTTCGCGCACTAATGAATTTTGACCTTCGCGGGCAAACCCGTGCGAAGCCTCTTCGCCGGGATACCACGTCGGCTGTTCAATCGTCAGTGACCGCAAGTGTGTTAGAAGCTCTTGCCCGTCGTCACTGCCGAACACACGCAAATATAGCCGGTCAATATCGTCCTGACTTTCTTGCTGTGTACGTCGCAGCTCTGGCTGCATTAGGTTGAGGCTTTCCCAGCCTTCGGTTGTCTCTGACATTTGTAGACCCTATTCTACTTCTTCAGGCAAAACCTCATCTGTTGCCCCGGCTTGCATTGCCATTTCAGCAGCCTCTGCTGCCTGCTCAATAATCTGCGCCCGTTCTTCCATCGTCGTTCTAAGGTCGGCTGGCACGCCCAGCTTATCAGCAACATAATCAGATATGCTGTCCGTCTTGACTGCAATCTGACCCTGCGGGCCAAGGGCAGACGATAGCTGCACCCACTGCATGATCTTTTCGATGTCGCCCATGTTCTGTGCCTGCGCTATTGGAGACACTGGCGTAACCTTGACCTCAAGGCCATTGACCCGCAAAGGCAGCTCAATCAATCCACGCTCGTCCATAACGTACAGAATGCGCGCAACCATAGGGATCATCGTCTCAGTAATAAGCCGACCAAACGCGGAGCCCAAATTCTGTGACAGTTCTTTCATACGCTCGGCAACCTCAGTTGCTGAACGCGCCGACATATTGTCAGGCGGCAACGTATCATCAAGCATGATTTTTTTGACGTTCATGCGTAAGTCGTTAATGACAATCTGACTGACATTGAAGTCGCCAGAACGTGGTAGCTGGCGCAAGCTCTCACCCTGCGGGCCGCCATTGCGTGCCACAGGTATGATTGCACCGGGGGCGATGCGTATGGTTTGCGGGTTTAGCACACCATCATCGGCGGCGGTGTACACACCAGCGACCGACAGCGACGCATTCTTGAGCAGCAGCTCAAGTGTTTTGTTTAGCGTCTTGATGTCGGGTATGGCTGTGACCAATGGCCCGCGCCCATATACTTCGCCAGCGACTTTCATGTATCGCGCCACAATCCAAGGACTAGACCTCATGCGACGCATCAAAAGCTGGTTTTTGCCTTCAGGCCAGATAACATGGTAACAAAAGTCTCCCTCGTCCGGCATGTACAACGTAGCCTCAACCAAGTCTATTTCTTCGGTCGGCTTGTCCTCAATCATGCGTTGCAGTCGGGGCGGTATCTCAGCGTCAGGCCAGTGTTGCGATATAGCTTCGCCCTTCATCTTCATGCGCCTGTAGACGTTGTCCACTTTCCCGTATGCACCCTCTTCAATAGCAACCAAGTATTGCGGCACTGCCGTAAATCGGATCGGCGTCAGGTCATCACCGGGCTGTATCAACATGACGGCTGTACCCACCGCGAGGTCGAGCAAGAACTCACCCATCGCTAGGTCAAAGTTTGTTTGGCGCAAAAGCGCAAACATTTTGTCTGCATAGATATCCAAAGCCATCTGCGCTTCCATCCGGCGATCTTCTGGAATATCAGGGCCAGGCTCAAGGCGGCACCATTGCCCGTATGCCGGGAACAGGCCAGCTTGCAAACGATTGGCAAACCTCTGCGTCGCATTTATTGCAGTGCTATCGAAAACAAGCGATAGCTTGTTCTGTCCGGGCGCGCCGTTGCCCTCGTAATAACCATCATACAGGTTGCGCTGTGGCAGGGCGAACTCGTAGCAGTCTTCGTAAATCTGCCGCCAGTTGTCTTTGCGGCGCTGTGCAACCGCGTGACGTTTCATAATTTGTTCAACGCTATGCACTGGATTTGTTCCTTTTGCTTATTGCTGCGGCTTTTTTCTTGGCGTCTGCTTTGCTCGAAGCGCCCCAAGCCCGGAGAGACAGAAGCAGGCGCGTAGGCTTGCCCTTGCTGTCACGCTCCGGCCCTGGCATATTGCCCATCCGGGCCAAGAAAGATGCTCGGCGCGGGTTGTCGCCAGACCTGACCGGGCGCTTGAGGTTCATGCCCTGCGCACGGGCAGACCGGCGACCGGCTTCATTCAAGCCGCCCTTCGGGTTCTTTCCTTCTTTGCGCTGCCACGCCGGTGTCTCAGCCATCTTTCTTCTTGCCTTTCAGGATATCGGCGTCAGCTTTGCGCGCCCCACCTTTACCAGAGACAAAAGATTTAACCCGGCCCATCGCCCATTGATGCGCTGACACGTTCGGGCGGCTACCAGAAGAATAGTACGCGCCAAGGCCACGCTTGTAGACCTTCATCAGCTTGTCGTTACCGAAACGACTGGCACCCGGTATTTTGTCAAACTTAGCCACGCGCTCTCTCCTTGGATATCTTGTCCATCATTGCGCCAGTCAGTAGACCGCGCTTGTAAAGTCGCCGGGTGCGCTTGATCTCTGCGCGCCGCTTGTCTGGGTTGCTTGCCCCAGCAACATATTTGCGCGGCAACCCAGACTTCTTGTCCTTCGGCACCTTTGCAAACTTGCGCATCAGCTAGGCTTTCTTTTTAGCCATTTTATATTTAGGGCCAGTGTTCTGAACGCGCCCGCCGCTTGCCTTTGCGTAAGCCTTGGCGCTCTTCATTCCGGCTTTTGAATATTGAAAGTGACGGGTTTTTCCGTCTTTACCAGTAACCTTTGGCATTTTGCAAACTCCTATCTGCTCTTTGCGTTAACCTAACGTGGTTTGTTGGCTTCCTTTTTGATCGGTCGGTGAAAGCCTCGAAGACGCCAAAAGCGATCTGCGACCAATGCGGCGGGCCCGACGGCGCGCAGAGCGTTGCTTTTGTTCACGAGTGGGCTGCTCGCCACCTTGACCCTGATTAACGGGAGCCCTTGCTGGGCCATCTCTTCCAGGAATGTATGCGTCTTTGAGAACCTTCAAGGGGACGTAGGTTTCAGAATTTACTTTTGCTCTCGTTGGGGCAGGGTCATTGCCTTGCGCGGGAGTAACCTGAAAGGGCAATTTTCCTTTAAAATTTTTATGATTTTTTATTTTCTCAGCAACTTGTCTATTGGCTGCTGTAACCACTGCGGCTAATCGTGAACTCATAGCGTCACCTATCCCAACGTGCGTCGTTGGCCTTCCTCTTCTACTGGGGCGCCAAGGCGACCATATAGTAACGACCGGCGGCCTGCGCGACGTGAGCGTCGCCGGGCCGCGCGCTCTCTTTCACTACGCGACGCCTGCTCAATCTCACGATCTTCTGTTTTGTCTTCAACAGCTTCTGGCTCGGCCTCTTTTTGGGCGCGAATTATGTCTGCCTCAGTTGGGCCGAGAGCAGCCTTTTCAACTTTGTCAGGCAAGATTTTCTTTGCAACCTTGCGCACAACTTTTTTAGCTTTGCCACCCATCAGTAGTCTCCCCGTCTAAATGGCTCAAGGCCCGACATAGGCGTTTCACGATCTTGCGAAAGAAGCAATCGCATTCCTCCGCGCTGGCGTGCCCGGCGCCGCGCGGCAATCTGCTTGCGGGTTTGCTTTTCTTCTTCTTCAAGCCGGGCCTCTTGGCGATCTTGGGCCTCTTTGATAGAAGGGTCGGGCGGTGGCGGTTTTGGCATTTTAGGTCTAAACAAGCGGCTCATTTTCAAACACTTTCGACATCATTAAATAATCAGCTCCGTCTGGCCCATACTTCCGCATCAAGCCTTCGTTGGTAAAGTTTAACGCATGAGCCCAGCGAACCGCAAGCAAATCATTTGTGTTGATAGTTAATTGAATGCGATGCAATCGCCTTTCGATAGCAATCAGATTAAAATACCTTGTTGTGCTTCGCGTCAGGGTCACAACAAGCTGCTCAACCATCTTGTCAGTGATAAGCCAACCTTCACCAATGCCCGGCCATATTTCTTGAACACCAAAGCAACAAAACGGCTTGTGCTTCAAAAAAGCTGTGTAGCAGTGCGGCTCTATTTCGTAATTCTGCAAACGCAAATCAAAGTCTGGCAGCTCAACATAGGCCAGCCGATCAAACTTGCGTAAGTTCATTGCGCGCGGGTGATACCACCGAAAGGGCATCAGGCTGACATTCTTGTTTGTTAGTATGCTATGGAAGTTTATTCCTGTGCCGGGTGGCCCGACTATGGCTTTAGGTTTCGTCATCAAACTTTTCATACTCAGTCATAAATATGGGAGTTGTCTCACCGACATATGCACCCACGACATTGAACTCCATCCAATCCACGGCGTCATCTAAGCTCATGCCGTCACGCTCTACAAGAATAGAAACACACTTGCTGTAGTCATATATGAGAACATTGTCTGAACCACATCTTGAACCAACACCAATAATTGCTTCGTCAAATCCGTCTGCTTTCATCAAAACGGTGGCTCCTCAAAACACGCTAAATTCTGTTTTAGCCTGCAACTGCTTGAACTGCGCCCGGCCATTTGGGTTGCGGGTCAGCATACGATGCTCACCGCCACCTAGCATCAAATACCCATACGCATCACCGACGTGCGAATGCTCGTTCTTATTCGGCGCATCCTTGAACCTCTCGTGCCCGGCACCAACCGCCACACGCTTGAAGTGGTAGCCGCCGGACAAAGACTTACGGGTGCGCACGCAATCACGCGACACAAGCAGGCCGGGCTTACCATCAATCAACCTATTCATCGGCATAGCGCCAGCCTCGCGCCGAACCATAAAATCATTCGATGCTGTCGGCTGCGCACGCAAACCAAGCGTGCGCAAATGCTCAAACGCAGTCACCTCAAAAATCTCGTCACGCTTGGCACCGGCAGGGTCGCCCCAGATAAACACCTCAGACTTTGGAAACTTCTGCTGTATGTCTGCCATCAAGTGATGCGCAAACCGTTCCAGCCCCATAGAGAACGCCACCAGCTCATGCACAACATGCCAGCGCCCATTGCGCATCTTCTGACCAAAAACAGCCGCAGGGGTCAGGCCAAAGTCCAAACCAATATGCACAGGTAGGTCAGGCTCGATCTCAACCTCATACGACATAAGGCTGTCAGAGAACTCATGCCACACGGGTTTGCCGTCTTGCACATACACATACTTTGCACCGGCGTAGCACTGTATCCAGTCTAGCGTCTTGCCAGCCAACTGCTGCTCGTAATAACCCTTTGGCAGGTTCTGTACATTCTCAGCCTCGGCATTGTTCAGCCAATACTTGTTCGCCGCATATATTGCATCCTCATGCTCTTTCGTGCCCTCGACCACACCCCCCGGCTGCTTGTAAAACTTCCAAGGGTACTTGCCGCGAACAGGATTTTTTTCTGCCAGCTCGTGCCACCAGTGGTCGCTGTCCATCGGGTTGGTAGACATCCACACGCCACGCCACGGGCACCCGCCGTGCTTCTTTGTCGGATAACGACCAACACGGGATGTCAAGCCATCGACCACGGCTTTGGGCAGCTCACGCGCCTCGTCAACAAAACCGCCGGTTAGTTCCAGCGACAGCAACTTGCGCACGTCGCGGGGCTGATCCAACGCCAAAAATATAACCTCGACATCCAAACCGGCGGCACCATCGCGCGGCGGCAACTTGATATGGTGCGTGATCGGCGGCGACCAGCGCATCGCGCCCCAGACATTTTCAGGAAATAT
>MDSZ01172825.1_pt1 | contig 11369 bp, 8 predicted proteins | sample 811201 | NCBI WGS metagenome assembly MDSZ01 (sample SAMN05326647, study PRJNA326480) | marine metagenome | isolation source: seawater | place: Indian Ocean: North | collected 2010 | reverse complement strand
GCAAACGTCGTTCTCCCTGAACTGCCATTTCTGTAATCGTATCTAATTCAGGGGTTTCAAAGACTGTCCCATCTGCTAGTATATCCCCTGGTTTAGGCCCATTATCAGTATCAAATATCTCGAATATTTCCCCAATTGCTTCATCGGTATCGGAGACTCCTTCCTCTCGGTTTTCGGAGGAAGAAGATGGATCTGAGGATGCTGTTGCATCTGTTGGTGACCCACCTGGAAGTGCTGGACGCTTGGCGCTATCGATATCGTCATTGGTCATGAACGCCCCAAGATCGATTCCTCCCCCAAGTTGAAAACGTTGAGAATCAATTACCCTGTCCTCAGATGACGGTGGAGTGTCTTCATCATCCGCCATGCACCAAAGCAGTCAGACGCGTCGCATAAGGGTCGCCCTCAACCGGATGCAAATATGACTCCTTTTTGGTTGGATTAATGTAACCGGAAACATGTTTCGACTTCCGAAATGCACTATAAGTGTCCAGCGGGGCGGGCTCGACATGCAGCCCCCTCAGATTGGGTCCGCAGGGGTTCTCCCCCGGAATCTGAAAGAGGAGGGCATACTGGAAGATTTGCGCATTCATGATTTCAAAGGCCAAATAAATTGGAATCAGGAATGGCAGGAATTGTATGATGCCGCTCTTCGGAGAAAAGAGGGGGACTTGACTGCCCACGGGGTCTTGAAAACTGTTACTGGAGACCGAACCGGTCGATCACCCAATGATCGATTCATTGTCGACTTGGGGGAATCTGAAAAATCACAAACCAAGGACGTTTGGTGGGGAGATGTTAACGTTCCAATCGATTGGGGAAAGTATGAGAAATTGCGGCAAGATGTCGCAACATATCTAGCGGGCCGGGATGAATTATTTATTCAGAATTTATTCTGTGGAGCTGATGCCGAAGAACGGTTGGGTGTTCAAGTCGTTACAGAAAATGCTTGGCATGCTGCTTTTGCTAGAAACATGTTCATTCGCCCAAGTTTGGAGGAATTAGCCACTGTACCAATGGACTTTGCAATCCTACATGCGCCCAATTTCCATGCCGATCCAAAAATCCATGGCGTGAATTCAGAAGCCTTCGTAATAATTTCATTTGAAGAGTCAATGGTAATCATTGGGGGGACTCGATATGCAGGAGAAATCAAGAAATCTATTTTCTCAATTATGAACCACATGCTACCAGCACGTGGCCATTTGCCAATGCACTGTTCGTCTAACACCACTGGAGACAATACTGCGGTTTTCTTTGGACTATCCGGAACTGGAAAAACAACCTTGTCAGCTGACCCAAATAGGGCTCTTGTTGGAGATGATGAGCACGGTTGGTCAGCAAAAGGTGTATTCAATTTCGAAGGTGGTTGTTATGCCAAACTAATCGATCTTTCGGAAGAAGATGAACCTGCAATCTTTGCTACAACAAGAATGCCTGGTTCAATATTGGAAAATATCATTGTTGATAATGACGGTGTCCCTGATTTTACTGATGACTCACTAACCGCAAATACACGTGGATCATATCCAATAGAATACATCGACAACCGGACTGATGATTCAATGGCAGGACACCCACAAAATGTTGTATTCCTTACTTGTGATGCATTTGGAGTTCTACCTCCTATCAGTCGACTGAATCCTGCTCAGGCTGCGTATCACTTCATCTCTGGATACACGGCCAAAGTTGCCGGTACTGAAATCGGAGTTAAAGAGCCGCAAGCTACCTTTTCAGCCTGTTTCGGAGCACCATTCATGCCACGCCACCCCAGTGTCTACGCTGACTTACTTGCCGACAAAATGGCAGAACATGGTGCACGTTGCTGGCTCCTCAACACTGGTTGGGTTAGTGGCGGATATGGGAAGAGTGACCGGATACGGATCAAATGGACAAGAGCCCTGTTAAACGCAGCCCTAGATGGGAGTTTGAATGATGTCGAGTTTGTTATTGATAATCGATTTGGATTTGAGGTGCCCCAATCTTGTAAAGGAGTTCCAGAAGAAATCCTCAATCCACGCGATACTTGGGATAACCCTGATGCTTACGATCTGGCAGCAGATAAACTCGCAGCTATGTTTGGAGAAAATTTTGAGAAATTTGAAAATGGAACCAGTCTGGATGTGTTGTCTGCTGCCCCGAAGCCGCTTTCTTGAGTATAATTGGCTGGAAAACCTTAGACGAGATTACTAGTGGGGAGGTCCGATGGACGTCACAGCGGGTGCTCTATTCCCATCACTCGAAGAATCTGGCGGTAAGGTCACGGGATTACAAATGCCTTCGGATGAACCCGTTTGGGTCTTACTTGACAAAACACATCCGCTCGGCCTAGTAAATCAACTTCAGTATCTTCTTCAAGCACTTGGGTCGAACCGAAGAGGTTTGCATAGTTCTGTTACTATTGATGAATCTAAGGGCCCCGTTCATATTACCGACAGTTCACTGATTGGGCCGAGTGTGCATATCGAAGGTCCATCATATATCGCTGGTGAAATCCGACATGGCGCTTATGTTCGCAGTCATTCTTGGATTTGTAGGGAAGCTGTCGTTGGCCACGCTACCGAAATCAAGCACAGTATACTATTGCCTGGTGCTAAAGCACCTCACTTCAATTATGTCGGTGATTCAATATTAGGAAGGGGCGTGAACCTTGGAGCAGGGTGCAAACTCTCGAACCTCCGAAATGATGGGAGAAATATTCGAATTCATAACCTTGGTTTGGATACAGGGTTGAGGAAATTCGGGGCGATCCTTGGTGAAGGTGTCCAGATTGGATGTAATGTAGTATGTAACCCAGGTACTATCCTTGGGAAAAATTGTCATGTATGGCCAAATGTAACTGTCAGTGGCGGGCATGAAAACCAAAGTACACTTAGGGGTTAAGCCATGAGTCGTTCGAGATTACATGGTACGGATGGAATCCGTGGACGAATCTCGAATTTTGAAGGGGATGACGAAGCGGCATTAATCGCCCTAGTAACTGACCGAATTTTGAGTCCAAGATCGATGCGGATAATTGGAGAAGCAACTGGAATATATCTAAATGACAAGGTTGGAGAACAACCCTTAGTCACAATTGGATGGGACCGAAGGGATGGGAATGCAACTCTGGTTGACTCATTAGAATCTGGTTTGAATGCATCTGGATGTCGCACTATACGTGTTGGAGAGTTGCCCACACCTGGATTGCACTATACGATATTGGCCAGTGCTGCTGACGCAGGGATGATGATCACTGCCAGTCACAACCCTGCACATGATTCGGGGGTCAAACTATTCGACGGGGATGGATTCAAATCGATGCCAAATGATGAAGACAAAATTTCTCAATTGGCCTGGGATTTAGCAGATGGTAGTATCGCCACACCTGAAATGTCTGGAGAGCGTTTAGAGACAATCAATGGGTTGGAATTATACAGAACAAATTTGCGAGATAGAATGGAAAATTTTGAAATGTTATTCAACACAAAATTGAGTGATTTGGGTATGAATTTAATTCTCGATTCTTCAGGTGGTTCGGCAAGTCAATGGTTGGCTAGAGATATGGATGAATGGGGGCTATCAACAATAGAAGTTAGCAGTTCTTTTGAACCAATAAACCACAATTGTGGTGCGGGTGAATTATCGCCACTTGACAAATGGACATGGGATGAGTTGACCATGTTAGAATCCGAACATAGGGTCATTGATGCAATATGCAATTATCTCAGAGATTTTGGAGGCGATATACCTTGGTCCAATGGAGAAATTATCGCTGCAGCACTTGATGGAGATGGAGACAGATGCCTGTTCCTGATGGCAGATAAAGAAGGTGTACATGTTGTCGATGGTGACCATATCTCAGATGTCATCTTACGTGCTGGTATCATTTCTACACAAAAGCATTGGAAAATTGCTGCGAGTATTGAGAGTGACCTAGGCTTATTCAACAATCTAGAGCACCTACCTAATGGACCCCATGTAGGCATGACAACGGCAGTTGGAGATCGATGGTTGTCTGCGGCATTATGCAACAATGGTGGCATGGAATTGACAAAGTCCAGTTCTTTTCCAGCGTTAATCGGAACTGAAGATTCCGGCCACATTATACTTCCAATGAAAGTTCCTGGTGATGAAAATACTTGGGGACTGGTTGGGGATGGTGCGGCTACAATGATTGCCTATCTACTTGCTAAACAATTGTTGGATAATGTTGATTCTGATTCAAATTTTTCATCGGGATGGAAAAATAGAACCTCAATTAAACCGAGTAATCGGAGTCTTTGGGATGGTAAGAATCAATTATCACAAATGGTGCAAAATATTGCTCAAGATTGGTGTGGATGTGAACTAAATAGAGTCGAAATAGAGGGTGAAACATCACTACTTTTCCTCGAAGGGTGTTTGGAAAATTTACCAATTACTATTGCCGTTCGTAATTCTGGAACAGAAGCTAAAACATCGATTACTGTTCGTTTTTCAGAGGGCATCAACAGAAATGGTGACCAATTGATTAATGCAATTTCTCAAGTTCTTTCAGAACAATTGTCTACAAACAAGCAGTGAAAATTTCTAAGTGAAGGGTTGATACCAACGGGTTGAGTGAGATGCTGCCGATTGACGTGCTTGAGAAACTCGATTCAATGGATGATTACGACCGTATGTTGGCTTTTGGCCGGATTGGTAGTGATTACCGTATGACAGCAGCAGAAGTCGAATCTCAATTCAATGCTTGGAAAGCTGGTGCGCCAGCAGGTCAATCCGTTCAAACTCAAACAAGTCAATCTATTGCGAGTACTGCGAAGGCTGATTATATCCAAGATGCATCAAGGTACCGTCCGTCTTACGATCCCAGTAGAGAAGGGAGGGCGCGCCAATCACAGATTGAACAGGCTGTAATGTGTCCAATGTGTCATTCCGCACTTGGGATACCGTCAGTGCGCCCAATCAAGGTTACATGTCCAAGTTGTATGGCTGAAACTACTTTTGAGGCGTAATTAAGGGCAATTTGTCCAATCATTGAAATCAACGTTGCACCCCGCTTACTGTTGCGGGAGGTGTTGAAAGTGGTCCGAACTCTGGTTATTACGGTCGATCGTGACAATGACTTGGGAGTCAAGGCTGGAATCAGAGGCAGTGTTGTTGGGAGACGCAACGTATTGACCGCAGCACTACGTTTAGGCATTGCTGATCCAGAGGAAAGTGACACCAATGCAATCCTTGGTGCCTTACATCAACATGATTTATTGGCAGAAAATTTAGAGCCAAAAGATGAGGTTGAAATTGTTATTCTAACTGGTGATGAACGAGTTGGGGTAAAATCAGATAGGAATATTGCTCAACAATTCGAGGATGTTATCTCCGAATTTCAACCAGATAGGGGTATCCTTGTAACTGATGGTATGGAAGATGAATCGGTTTTACCAATTTTGACTAGTCGTCTATCAATCGATCATGTCGAGAAAATAATCGTTAGACAATCCAAAGGTATCGAAGGTACATACTACTACATTGTCAAAGCAATTGAAGATCCTCGATGGAGGGCACGATTACTAGTTCCTCTAGCCATTACAATGATGATTCTTGGTCTGGGAATGATATTACCGAATGGTGGTGTGCTAATTGGGGCAATGCCACTTCTACTCGGGATTTATCTTCTATTCAAGGGACTTGGGGCCGAGGATAGATTAGAGAGACTAATGCGAGATATGCGAGAATCCGCAGATGCTGCAATTCTTTCCTCACTGTTGTGGGCGGTTACCGGTGTCGCTGTGTTGTTAGCAATCGTCGAAGGTTTTTCGACATATGGCGAATTTCAGGGAACTGTTCCTGAGCGGGTTGGGAGCGATATCACCATCGCACTGACAGTATTACAAATGTCATTGAATTGGATTGTGTTAGCTGCGCTTTCATTTGCATTGTCACTGATTGTATTGCGGTTGAAGAAGGGCAAATTTACTGGCCGCTCAATCATTGTAGTTACATTCGGGGCTGTTTTGTGGACTATCTCGAAATCCGCACTTGAAGTGGCCATAAGAATTACAGAAGGTGTCGGATATGAGTATGATGTTCCAACAATAATGGATGATTGGGGTCAAACACTATTGGCGATATTCCTCTTTTGGGCAGTCAGAACAGTGGTTCATTCGTGGGAATCGAAGCAGGACACTGGCCGTTATTGGGGTGTCTGATTACTGTCAACAGCAGTTGATTTCTTCTCTTGCTCCTCGCGATGTTTCGACCTCTGTCTTGCCCTCAGATACTTCAGTGGATGATCCATCCACTCTTGATTACAAAGTGAAGAATGAACATCTCCTCTTGATACTGGACAGCAAGCATTTATCTGTAATTTAGGACAACCAGCAGGAGTGTATTCGTGTTCATACACATGATTCAGTTGATACAATGTTGTTTCAGCAGAATAATCTGGTGCACTAGCGAAGAAAGATTGAGCTTCCTCTACTGATAAACCGATGACTCTGGATATGCTTGCAAGGAATACGCGCCCTACATGATTGACGTTAACCGATTGAGCTAATTGAGTTGTGATCTCCCGCATACAAGGTGGCCAATCTTCTTCATCTGCAGATGTGAATGACACTTCACTACTTGCTTGATGTTGTAATAGACCAAGGATTCTGCCGACTTCTTCTGCCATTTTACCAGCAAACTCCTCGTCCATAATTTCCATCCTTTGTCGACAATCGGTGATGAGTTGTTCGCGAATCCTCTCCTTAATCAGTCGAGATAATCGTTCCTGACTATTCTCACTCTTACTTGGCGACAGGGTGACCCAGCCATTACTAACTGGACGGTTTGGAAGACGCCAGTAGGAACCGCTAATCTTTGGACAAATTTCGATGAAGTCAATCATTGGTATTTCCCAGTGACCACTATTATTGAGACGAATATCTGCGATATACGTTCTGGCAAGGTTCTCAAAAGATGTGCTTGTTTCTATGGTGCCCCATAGTTGATCTGCACGACTGGATTCTCCTTCTGCCCACCTTGCGAGTAATCTCTCATCAAATGATGCACAGACTGTAACCATCGCATAGAGAAATGAAAGACATTCAATCATCTGCCCATATGGTGTGTGTATATCAATTGACTGAGTTGAGTCAATTTCTTTGTTCACAATAGATTCTACCAATCTCACTCGGGCTCTTACACGAACGGCCTCGAGCCAATCCATTTCAACCAATGCATCAAATTCTATGTTGTTCATTTCCATGTGTGAACGGATGGCTGATTTTGCCTGTGGAAGGAATGGATAACGCGCTGTGATGACCTGGTCATCGATGGCGGGAGGTTCCAATGGCATCGGCATGGACTCTCCACCGTGTTAACGAGGGTTCTTGAGGCTCTCTATTCCTCACGGTGGGTGTGGAACCCCCTATGGGCACTGATTTGATTCGAATTCAAGACGATATTCGAGCCTATTTTGGATGGAGTCTCGAAAGAGATATTGATTCTGCAAATAGCCTACTTTCTGAATGCAGTCGTATATCAATTACAGACGAAATATGGAATGAAGAAAATCGTGAAAAAACTCGGAGAGCCTTGCATAAAAAAATCGTGCGGAGTAGTATAACAGTTCTTGGAGCCGCGGCCGAAGGTATTGATGTGGATTCGGCTGTTCGCAATAATGAGTCAATTATTGCGGCAGATGGTGCTGTAGGAGTGCTTACTGAATCAACCCGACCTGGAGATGCATGGGATTCGTTGATTTGTGTGGTTACAGATGGGGACGGGGATATGTCGCACCTACTACTGGCGGCAGAAAAGGGTGTGCCCTTTGTCATACACGCCCATGGTGATAACCATGAACAGTGGAGGGGTTTGTTAGAAGCTCTGGCACTATACAAGAATCCGATTGTTCTTACACACCAAACTCCTTTACCTATATCTGGGATGCACAATCCAGGTGGTTTTACCGATGGTGATAGGGCGGTGTGTTTCGCAATCTCAATTGGAGCTGGACCTGAAAATTTGATTCTTCGTGGCTTTAGCACTGACGTCATTGGTAGATGGACAGGGTCAACGAATCCTGAACGAAAGATGCGTAAACTTGAGTGGATGAAACGAATCCTCGATTTGTTGGGGGTGAAGTTCTGAATCTAGTCCAAGAGGCGATGGCTCGTGAAACCAACGTAGATGAGAAGAAATCTGGGAATAATCCGAAAAATGGCCGCGTACGTTTTTTCGCGACTTTGATTACTTGGATCCTGCTTAACTTGATATGGCTGCAAGCATCTCATGCAGTTGCTGTGAATGAGGTCAATGAACATGGAAGGGTACTGAATGGGAATTATGTGTTAACCATACCTGATATGTTGAAAATGAATCGAGAAACAAATGTTGACTTGAACTGTGATTTCAAACCCGTCAATGAAACCGCTTCAGTCGTTACTGTTCGATTGCAGTATCATGAATCTGGTTCAGGTGATGCGAAAAAAGAACTGCTTTGGGAAGGAGAATCTGATCAAGTATGTCCTGATATGCAACTTCAATTATATCCTGGAAAATATAATTTCTATACAACTGTGATTCTTGAGGATGGTTCTGCTGATGTCTATCCCTCTAGAAATTTAAGTGCTGAAATGGATTTGGGTATCCACATATGGGAGCCTTTCCGAGTAGAGGGGTTTATCGCAGCTAATCTTCTTGGGTTGTTCTTAGGAATTGCAGATAGGACAATTAGACAAATTATGAAGAGAAGGAATGCGGCCATCGTCCGCAATATGCCATTGCATAAACGTAGACAAAAAGAGGAATGGGAACAAGTCATGACTTCGATGTCTGGAGGAAATGCAGCTGAGGTCAACGATTTGATAGGGTTTCAAACTAGTGAGACTGATCTGAGTATGGAATTGCAACGGAAGAATATGAGGGAGAGATTTGCTGCACAGGCCGCTGAGGCAGATGGAGATACAGAGGAGTTTGTCGATGAAACACTGGATGAACTTGAGGAAGAACTTGGCAAGGGTACAACAGAGGGCTTGACTGGAAAGGTCGAAGAAGACCGGAATATACGAACAGTTGGCGACTTGTGGCGACGTTTGAGCGGAAATGAGAAGTGATTATCCACTGATAAAATCATCAAGAGTGAATACCTTGACACGGTCATTTTTGAACAAGGAATCGGTACTGTCAACAAGGCCCTGAACTCGTTGTTGAGTATACAAATTTACGTCATAATGATCAATAACATGCTGAATGACTTTGATGTATTTTCTAACGGCTCCCTCACTCACAGTTAATGCTAAATTCCCACCACATAGGTGTTGCTCACCTTGGGTGAAATCCATTCCTCTGCGGAGACCTCCGGAATTCTGGGATTTATCGGAAGACTTGATACATTGTCCAGAAAGAGGCATTCTACGGTACGATTCACCACAGCGAACGCACCTAAACTTTTGTCGGGTAAATGCGACAAGGTTACCGCGTAAGTCTGGAAGAAAATGTGATTCAACCACTTGACTCGCGACTTTTCGAACATCAACGCCCCTAAGTTTTTGACCCAACAATAATTGTGCATTCATCTTGTCAATCATTGTTTCAAGAGTTTTGTATGATGAGTTTTCTGGGCCACTGTCAATCGACGTTGTATCATGTGTGAATCCATAACCACGAACTGCTCCAATGGTACCAATTCGTTTCTCAACAGTATCCATCTTATCGCTTATCTCGTAAGGAGTTGGTTGCTCCTGAGTAGATTCGTAAAAATCGCGATTGTACCACCAAGATGTGTCTACATTCAATGCCTCTTTATCCAATTCTGTGGGATTCAATCGCGTAGTGAGTGTTAGCGGCGCATCCATGCGGCCACCTCGATTACTAGGAAGTAAATCACGGCTGAAATTCAATAAGCAATCTAAGAGCAGAATAATCGCATCTTCGTCACCATCGCAATTCCGTCTCTTTGCAGCATGATACAATGTGTGCCCATAGCCCGCACTCGCAGTAGACCAACCAATAATCCGAGTCAATACTCCTCCTGATGTGTGAGGGGCAAGTCCAACAAATAGATGGCCTACTAGATCTTCCCCTTTGTTTACATTGTAGAATGGGTCCATGCCATAGAATCTCATAAGCAATTCATCTACGTAAGCACATGTCCTCAACAGATAATCTTCGGCTTTGGTACTTGGTATGAAATCCTGTGGATACAACTCCAAAATCTGATTGTCCGAAGACAATGGTTTACCGTCAATGTCAGTCGAATATCCCAACTCAACTAATCTTTCAAATGGAGTCCCAATATCCTTGGGCCTGAAATGAGTTATCGGTACATCAATCATGTCATATCTTATCGTTCCAGCTTTGAAAGATGGTAGTTGATGTTTAGCCCTAAGTATTCCTTTTTCCAAAGGTTCAGGGTAGCGTTCTTTTGATGTCAATCCCTTGACTCCTTTGAACTTCTTTGGAATTCTGTCTAAACCCATTTTAATTCTCTTCACTTCAAGAATAGAGGGTATATTCACCGACTGATTAATTCCTTTACGACGAGAATTGTTGTTTTTCATATCCTCAACAGGTTTTGTCTTACCGCCACATTCAATCGGTTCTTCTGGAATGTTTCGGTGATGGCAAATTGTGTATGGAGTTCGTCGGCCACACGATATGCACTCCCTAACACCCATAGTTGCAAGAATGCTGCCCTTATTTGCTGCCTGTGTAATCAAGCGTTGTGGTCCACCATCATTTCCAATTGGGAAAATACTGTGTGGCTTCCCTTTCATTTCTCTAGGGGCCGCCTTTTCTGGCCGGCCCATTCTGCACCCAATTCTGCAAGGTGCTGCTGCAACCCAGCGTAAATCACTGCACTTTCTAACCAACCAAAGAGAGCCGTCCACTTCATGGTCATCAAGAAGTTTGAGGGAACGTTCCAACTCTGAAGCATTCTCTGGGCCAGGGTCAGGAATCTTATCTGCAGCTTTCCTTCCTTCTTGTTCGGTGGCTTCGATAGTTTCCCCTCTCTGTCTTGCTGCTGTTTCTGCTTCTATTCTCAAAATTGATCTTTGATGTTCCAAATCTTTGACTCTTTTTTCCTCATCACCAACTATCTGCTTTGCTACTATCAAATCAGATATTCTCGATTCGATGTGTGATTTCGCATCGACAATGACTGAAGGTTTAGCAGAAACTTTTGCCTCAAGATGAATGCCAAGACCTTCCACAAGTGATTGCCAACCATGAATAATCAGGATGTCATTGCCGTCATGGATGTGGGGAAGGCCAAGAATCATCAGAGAGGACTTAATCACACCATGTTCTTCATGCTGGATGTTCCTTGGCCAATCTCCAAGAGATGAGGGGGTTATCGAATCAATTGAACCGGGCATTTTTTCTGGCGCTATGGATTTTTCAGATTTTTTTGACTGGTG